>Ga0189280_10071_pt1 | contig 124712 bp, 142 predicted proteins | sample N26B71minimetaG_FD_130327 | JGI IMG/M metagenome (GOLD analysis project Ga0189280, IMG submission 130327) | Marine microbial communities from the Costa Rica Dome - N26 B7-1 mini metaG | ecosystem: Environmental > Aquatic > Marine > Oceanic > Photic zone | place: Costa Rica: the Eastern Pacific... | reverse complement strand
CGGGTCCGGCTCAGGCTCCGGCTGCGGCAACGGTTCCGGGTCCGGTTCGGGGTCTGGCTCTGGCTCGGGGTCCGGCTGCGGCTCCGGCTGTGGTTCCGGCTCGGGCTCTGGCTCTGGCTCTGGCTCTGGCTCTGGCGGGAGTGTCGGTGGAAGCTCGACGATGTCCACCTGCAAAACCACGGGCTCAGGAGGGGGCGGCAATTTATGTCCGAAGGCAATCGCAAAAAGGAACAGGATCAGGCCGTTGAGGCCCAATGATCCCGCCACAAAGGGAAGGCGCTCGCGCGCGAACTCTTTCCAGGCTCCACCCATGGGCCAAAGCCCTAGCAGCCAGCCTGAGGCGGCCTCAGTTACTTTTCGTACAGCTTGCGCCGTGCCGCCTATAGCGCCAGCTCCAGCCGGCCATTGACCAGTGCGGTGTAGTCATTGACCAGCGTTTCGGAGATCTGGCCCGGCTTGTAGACATGCTCGCCAATCTCGGCGACAGGCGTGATTTCAGCTGCGCTGCCTGTGATGAAGCATTCCGAGAAGGTCGACAGCTCATCCGGGAAGATCGCCCGTTCGATCACTTCGATGCCGCGCTCCCTAGCCAGCTTGATCGCCGTCTGGCGGGTCAGGCCATTGAGGAAGCAATCCGGGGTCGGCGTATGTAGGGCACCATCGCGCACGAAGAAGATGTTGGCTCCGGTCGCCTCAGCCACCTGACCGCGATAATCGAGCATCAGGGCGTCGGCGTAGCCATCGCGCTCGGCAGCATGCTTGGACAGGGTGCAGATCATGTAGAGACCCGCTGCCTTGGCATGGCAGGGCGCGGTGTCCGGGGCCGGACGGCGCCACTTGGCATGTGTCAGGCGGATGCCCTTCATCTTGTCGGCAAAATAGTCGCCCCAATGCCAGACCGCGACCGCGAGATGGATCGTGTTGTTCTGGGCCGAGACGCCCATCATCTCAGACCCGCGCCAGGCCAGTGCGCGCACATAGGCGCTCTCGAGACCCGATTTCGCCAGCGCCTCGGTCTTGGCCTGTTCGACCTGATCAACAGAAAACGGGATTTTGAACCCCATGATCTCCGCTGAATTGTGCAACCGTTTGGAATGGTCCAGCGAACGGAAGATCTTGCCGCTATATGCCCGCTCACCTTCAAAGACGGAGGACGCATAGTGAAGCGCATGCGTCAGGACGTGGACTTTGCTGTCCCGCCACGGCACGAATTCCCCATCCATCCAGATATAACCGTCACGGTCGTCATAAGCAGACATAATAGTTCAGCGCTCCTCGCTTGCACTTATAGCATTTTCGCGTTCATTTCAGAACATGGCCCCTGACGTCAACCTGAATAGACCTTTCGATCCGCGCCTTTTCCTTATGGATCAGGAGCTTGATAGAGGTGTCGGACTCCTGCTGGCAGGAAGCGCCGAACTGATGAGAGCCGCAGAAGAGGCGCGGCACAAGGCGGGGCTGAGCAAGCCAGAACTGCAAATACTCATGGCTGTCCGCTACTCACCCGGCCAAACAGTGGGCGAGCTGCGCGATGCGTTGAGCATGACAGTACCAACTTTCGCCCGCATCATTGGCGAACTGGACAAGCGCGGCCTGATCGAGCGCGAGCGTGAACAGGCAAGTGACAAGCGTCGGCGCACGCTGAACCTGTCGGATGCGGGCACCACGCTGACCACCCAGATCACGATCGTATTGCGCGAGCGGCTGCGCCTGGCCTATCGCGCCGCTGGCCCGGATGCGGTTGAAGGGGCGCGCAAAGTGATGGATGCGCTCGTCAAATGAACCAGGACACCGCTCATATTCTCGTCGTCGATGACGATGACCGCATTCGCGACCTGCTGAAGCGATATCTCACCCGTGAAGGATATCGCGTGACCTCGGCGTCCGGAGTGGACGGAGCACGCAAGATGATGTCATCAATGGAGTTTGATCTCGCCATTCTGGACATAATGATGCCGGGCGAAGATGGCCTGTCCCTGCTGAAATCCATGCGCGAGGGGCGCAATCGGGAAACACCCGTCATGCTGCTGACCGCCAAAGGTGAAGCGTCCAACCGGATTGAAGGGCTGAAGCATGGCGCAGATGACTATCTCGCCAAGCCTTTCGAGCCAGAGGAGTTGTCCTTGCGCTGCGCCGCCATCCTGCGCCGGTCGCACAAGGCCGAGCCGCCCGAAGAAGTCGAAATGTCCGGTTTGGTGTTCAATGCAGAACGCGGGGAGCTGAAGGAGGGCGACACGCGCATCCGTCTGACCGAAGCCGAATTGCAATTGCTGACGGTATTGGCCTCAAATCCGGGCGAACCGGTGAGCCGTGAGGAGCTGGCCTCCCTGACTTCAGCCGGGATGGAGCGCTCTGTCGATGTGCAGGTGACGCGCCTGCGCCGCAAGATCGAACCTAATCCGAAAGAGCCGATCCATATCCAGACCGTGCGAGGCGTCGGATATCGCCTCATGCCGGACTGAGCCGATGCTGCGACTGAGGGATATCACACCGCGCGGACTGTATGCCCGCAGCATGTTGATGGTAATCGCGCCGGTTGTGCTGATCCTGTCGCTCATGTCGTGGTATTATTACGACAGCCATATTGCGGAGGTGAACCGCAAGCTCGCCCAATCCATCGCGCGCGATGCGAGCCTCGTCCAGGCATATTGCGACCGCCGCGAGGAGTCCGTGCTGGACCGCAAGACCATAGATGAGCGCCTGGACCTGACCTTCACTTGCGACAGCGATTCCGCCAGCCTCGATCGCCGAAGCTATGCTGAAGTCTTCTCCTATAGCGGCACGCTGGACAAGGAGTTGGAGACCCGGCTTGGCGTACCGGTGGAGACGGCGTTGAACCCCCAGGACTCAATGCTGCACCTCCGCTTCGCGTCGGGGCCCCGCACAGTTGAAATCATTGTCGAGCGTAAACGTGTGCTCGCCGCCAATACCCACATCTTTATTGTCTGGGTGATCCTGTTCTCCCTGTTCATGGTTGCGCTGGCCATCGGCTTCCTGAACCAGCAGGTGCGCTCGATCCTGAGCTTATCAAAGGCCGCGCGAGCGTTCGGCCGTGGCCGGGATGTGCCGGACTTCCGCCCGTCTGGCGCCAACGAAGTGCGCGAGGCGGCCCGGGCGGTAATCGACATGAAGAACCGGCTCACCGCCTTTGCCGAACAGCGCACCGCGATGTTGGCCGGGGTCAGCCATGATCTGCGCACGCCCCTCACCCGACTGAAGCTGGCGCTGGCCATGATGGACGAGACCGATGACATCAAAGCCGCGCGGGCCGATCTTGATGACATGTCCATGATGCTGGACGAATATCTCACCTTTGCGCGCGGCGAAGAAGGCGATGAGCCGAGCGATTTTGACCTTGCCGAACTCTTGCGCGACGCCGCCGCGGGCTTTGGCCCGCACATTACCGTAACCGGACCCGATCATGTTCAGGTCAATGGCCGTCGCCTGGCACTCAAGCGCGCTGTGACAAATTTGATCTCCAATGCGACAAAATTCGCGACCGATACACAAATCACTCTTGTGAACGGTCCGCATGCGGCCGATATACACGTCGATGACAATGGACCGGGCATTATCCCGGAGCTGCGCGAGGATGCTTTCCGCCCTTTCATGCGGCTGGATGAGGCCCGCACCCAGAATACACCGGGCACAGGGCTCGGATTGACCCTCGCCCGAGATACGGCGCGCGCGCATGGCGGAGATCTTCGCCTCAGCGACAGCCCTCTCGGTGGCCTGCGGGCCAGCCTGCGCCTGCCCCATTGAACCTTATCCCTCCAGAGACATTCCTTCGCCATGAGCAATAGCAAAGCAAAACTGATCATCCGCAATGCAACGCCGGATGATATCCCCGGCCTTCAGGGCCTCTCGGCGCGCGTTTATGGCGAGGGCGAAGAGTATTCCCGCGACCACCTCATGGCGCAGATCAACCGGTTTCCGGATGGGCAGTTCATCGCTGAATATGAAGGCCAGATTGTTGGCCATTGCGCCACCTTCATGATCGCGTCCGAACATGCCTTTGGTCCGCACACATGGATGCAGATTACCGGCGGCGGATATGCCGCCCGTCACGACCCCGAAGGGGACGTGCTCTACGGCATGGATGTCGCGGTCGACCCGGCGTTCCGTCGCTTGCGCATTGGCCAGCGTTTCTACAAGGCACGGCGCGAACTATGCCAGTGGCTGGAGCTGAAAGGTATCGTATTTGCCGGTCGGATGCCTGGCTATGCTCGCCGCGCCAAACAATATCCCAACCCGGAAGACTATGTGAAGGCGGTCCGCGAATCCAAGCTCCGCGATCCGGTTATCACGTTCCAACTGAATCAGGGGTATGAGCCGCTCGGCGTACTGCGCCATTACCTGCCGGAAGATATCGACTCCATGGGACATGCCACGCACATGTTCTGGGAGAACCCACTGGCGCAGGAGAAGATCCAGACCAATACGAGCTTTGGCGACACGTCCCTGCCCGAACGGGTGCGGATCGCCACGGTCCAGTTCCAGATGCGCCGGATCACTTCCATCGACGAGTTTGAAGGACAGGTCGAATACTGGGTCGATATCGCGTCAGACTACCAGTCAGACTTCGTGGTCTTCCCGGAAATGCTGACGCTGCAATTGCTGTCGCTGTCTGAACGCCCGCTCGGCCCTGTCGATGCGATCTCTCAGATATCTGACTATACGCCGCGTTTTGTGGAGTTCATGGAGAAGCTGGCAGTTTCCTACAACATCAACATCATTGGCGGAACGCATCCGAGCCAGATGGCGAATGGCGAAATTCTCAATGTCTGCCACGTCTTCCTGCGCGACGGCTCGGTCCATACCCAGCAGAAGCTGCATCCGACCCCGTCCGAGCGCCATTGGTGGAACATTCAGGGCGGTCGTGGAAACTCCGTGATCCAGACCGACTGTGGCCCGATAGGCGTGATGATCTGTTATGACAGTGAGTTCCCCGAAATTGCGCGCCACCTTGTCGACCAGGGCGCGCTGATGCTGTTCGTGCCCTTCTGTACCGACGAGCGGCGTGGCTATTTGCGGGTGCGGTATTGCTGTCAGGCCCGTGCGGTCGAGAACCAGTGTTATGTCACCATGTCCGGGGTTGTGGGCAACCTCCCGAATGTAGAGAACATGGACATTCACTATGCGGAGAGCTGTATCTTGACGCCGTCCGATTTCCCCTTCTCACGCGATGGCGTAGCAGCCGATACAGCCCCGAACACGGAAACGATTGCGCTGGCTGACCTGTCCATTTCAGACCTGCTCACAGCTCGTCAATCCGGCGCGGTACAGAACCTCAAGGATCGTCGACTGGACCTCTATCAGGTGGCCTGGAAGAAGAACTAGGTTTCCTCTATCAACTGGACGCCCTGACTACGGACATTTCCCACGGCAGGATTTACAGGCCATGCGTGCATGTCCTCGGTTGGGAATGGTTCGTAGAGGTGTTCCACCTTGCGATTGTCAGCATCCAGCCATGTCCGATAGTCCGACGGATGAAGGATGACCGGCATGCGTGTGTGCAGCCCCGCCATCAGGTCGTTGGGCTTGGTGGTCAGGATGGTGAATGTGTCGATCTCGGACCCGTCGATCATGGCGCGGTCCCATAACCCTGCAAAGCAAAACCATCGCCGGTTTCGCAGGCCGATAGCAAAGGGTTGCTTCTTGCCCTTCGGGCCTGTCCATTCATAGAAGCCGCTGGCCGGAACCAGACAGCGATGATGCCGGAAAGGCCCGCGAAACGTGTTGGACGCTTCAAGACCTTCGCTGCGCGCATTGAACGTCGAGAATTTCTTCTCGCTCAACGGCTTTTTCCACCAGCTGGGAACCAGTCCCCACATGGCCGGAGCCATCTGGATGGCGTGACGCGGCACATCCTCGCCTTCCGGCGCCATGCGGATGATGGGCACATACTGGGTGGGCGCAATATTGTACGCAGGCTCCGGCGGCTGGATGCCGTTCGGGTGAATCAGATTCAGCGCATTGTGGTATTCCTCCCACGTTACGCCATGCCGGAAGAATCGTCCGCACATACGCTAAGGCTCGAAGACTGCGAAACGGTCACGGCCCAGATCATAAGCGACGTGGTGCTTCAGTTTTTCTGTGAGCTCGATGGCGTCGCCTGCCAGTTGGTCTGGATGAATCATCTGGCCGAACGTCATACGCACTTGCGCGCCGCGCTTGTTCAGCAGCTCGTGAAACAGGGTGATGTCACGCAATTCCGGGTTCAGCTCGCTGAGAAAGTAAAAGAGCCTCGAATTCCACGCATCGAGATTGAGCGGCAGGACGGGCGTCTTCTGTTTCCGCGCGAGGCCGACCACGGTAGAGAACCAGTCCTTCTCGACCAGCCGCCCGTCTTCCTTCTTTGCAAGCCGCCCCGACGGGAAGATGACAACGCATTTTTCCTCGGCAAAGGCCTGCCCTGCCCGCTTCAGGGTTTCGCGCGTCTTGGCCGGGGTGCGCTTCTCGGCCACCCATTCGACCGGGATGATGACATCCTGAAAGTTCGGATTGACGCGAATGGCATCGGCATTGGCAAAGAATACGATATCCTGCCGAACCTGCTTGAGCAGATCCCAGACCGCCACACCATCTGCCAAACCGGTTGGATGGTTGGCCGCAATGATCACCCGGCCAGCACTTGGAAGTCTCTCGAGACCGTCGACCTCAAGAGAGAAGTTCAATTGGCGTGAAAGATGATCGAACGAGTCCCGCCCATTCAGCTGCATGATGGTGTCGGCCATTTCCCGCGCCCGCCGATACCCAAGCGTCTTGTAGAGAACCGGACGGACAAGCGGCCACGACCAGCTCTCGCGCAGTTTCGGGCAGCGTTCCTCAATCAGCGTATCGACGATATGCTGGTCATTATTTTTTTCTGCATCAAGAAATGCCGATCCTCTCAAAGTAGAGGATTTTGCGATCAGGCTCTCGTCGCTCATGGTGCGTGGGCCACTCCGTTCTCCCTTTATATACATAGGGGTTGGGGCGAATCCCTCAAAGCGGGAACTACAGGGGAATGGCCGTTCGCGCAGGCCACCGGAACGCTGCATTGTGTTGAAATATAAACACTTCGGAAAGTTTCGCTTTACCAAGACGTAAGAGCCACGTGCCATTGTGAACGCCACAGGGGGGTTGGCTTAAGGCTTTCCTTCGCGGGCAAATAAATCGGGAATAGTGTAGATGAAAGTTCTTTGGGTTGAAGATCACGAGCCAGTCAGAGACATGCTGGCGATTGCCGCGGACAAGGCTGCGCGCTCCCGCGTGCAGGTTGACCTGGTCATGGCGCCGACCCTGATGATGGCGGAAGCCCGGTTGCGCCTCGAAAGATTTGATCTCGTCGTGCTCGACCTCGGCCTGCCAGACTCCTTTGACCCGGACATGACCATCGCGCGGGTTGCCAATATGGGCAAATACCGGATTGCGGTCGTCTCTTCCATGGATGTGCGCGACCAGGCTGTTGAGTCTGCCCTGCGCTGTGGCGCGAACATTCATCCACAAGCTATTTTCAAGGCCACTCTGCCATTCAATCGCTTCATCCAGCGCCCCGATGCGTTTGAAGACTTCCTGATGGACTTGATGCCAGCCGCTGAAACCGCGGCCGTCCGCGCGGCCTAATCCATGCGGGCGCTTGCGAAGCGCCCCTTCCCCTTGCTAAGCCGCCTAGGATACGTCCGGGCGGCTTTTTGCTGGGCGACACAGGAAAAAGGCGGCACCCCCGATGATGGAATATCCCGTGACGATCAGCCTGATCGCGGCCAATGTCCTCGTCAGTCTGATTGGCCTGTCAAACCGCGCTTTCTTCGAGGACAACAATTTCTGGATCGCGCCGATCCGAGAGGGCCGCCAATGGTGGCGCTTCGTGACTTCAGCCTTCCTGCATGTGAACAGCACACATTTGCTCATCAACATGTTCGTCCTGTGGCAGTTTGGCGGAGTGCTGGAACGCGAACTTGGCGCAACAACATTCCTGATCATCTATTTCGGATCGTTGTTTGCCGGAAACGCATGGGAATACGTCGACAAACGCGACCAGCCCGACTACCGCGCCGTCGGCGCGTCGGGCGCGACGTCCGGTATCGTGCTCGCGTTCAGTGTGCTGGCGCCGTTTGCAGTATTGTACCTGCTTTTCATCTTGCCGATGTGGGCGATTGTTGCGGCAGTTCTGTTTATCTCGGTCAGCTTCTTCCTGTCGCAACGCCCTAATACGATGATCGCACATGGCGCGCATTTGGGCGGCGCCTTGGCCGGTGCGGCGTTGACCTTCCTGCTGGTGCCCGGAGCCTGGAGCGCACTGCTGGCCCAGATCGCCGAGCGGCTGGGTTGACCCGAATGACCACCGTCCTTGAGAAATACGAAGCCCGCATCGAGAGCGGCCAGCTGACGCCGGACCCGGTTCAGGCAACCGCCGCTGCGGCGCTGAACGATCTGGAACACAGACTGGCCAACCGCAAGACCGGCGGCTGGTTCTCGGAAGCCGAGACCGTCACGGGTCTCTATATGTGGGGCGGCGTTGGTCGGGGCAAATCCATGCTGATGGATCTGTTCTTCGAGAGTGCACCGGTTGAAGCCCGCCGCCGCGTCCATTTCCATGAATTCATGGCCGAAGTGCATGACCGGCTGGATGCCTGGCGCAAGCTTTCGCAAGACGACCGCAAGCGGTCCGAATGGCGCGTGAAGGGAGCGGGCGATGATCCAATCGCGCCAGTGGCGAAACAGATCGCCTCCAAGGCGAGCCTGCTCTGCTTCGATGAGTTCCAGGTCACCCAGATTGCTGATGCCATGGTTCTGGCCCGCCTGTTCGAAGCACTGTTCGACATGGCAGTCACGGTGGTGGCGACCTCGAACCGCCACCCCAATGATCTCTACAAGGATGGGATCAATCGCCCCCTCTTCCTACCCTTCATCGAGCATCTGAAGGCGCATTGCGAAATTCTGGAACTCGCCTCGGAGCGGGATTACCGCCTTGACCGCCTGATCGAAGCGCCGGTCTGGTATTCGCCATTGGGCCCCGAATCCGAGGCCGCGCTGGACCGGGCCTGGGACCGGCTGACCCTTGGGGCAGAACCACAGCATTGCGTGCTGACGGTGAAAGGCCGCAAACTGGAAGTCCAACGCGAAGCGGCGGGTGTGGCGCGCTTCACCTTCGAGGAATTGTGCGCCCGGCCACTCGGGTCGCGGGACTATCTGGCCATCGCCGCAAATTTCAACACGGTGATCCTGTCAGGCATTCCGACGCTGGGACCAGAAAACCGCAACGAGGCGGCGCGCTTCGTGGCACTGATCGACGCGCTCTATGAAGCGAAGATCAAGCTGGTGGCAAGCGCAGCCGCCGAACCGGAGAGCCTTTATCCCGAAGGCGATGGCAGTTTCGAGTTTGAACGCACGGCTAGCCGCCTGCATGAAATGCGGTCTACGGATTATTTGTCCGAGGCCCGTGTTGAACTGGAAGCCGACTAGACGCCGCCTGACGCAAGGCGTCTGCAAGACTCAATTGGCCAGACAGGTTTTTCGGCGCGCCGAACTTACGCGAGATGTAGCGAACCAGAGGGCGTTCCAGGTATAGGTGCGCGACGACCGAAGCGATTGTGCACCCGATCACGAACAGCAGCGCCATGGTCCAAGGCGGCAGGAATTCCGGTAGGTGCAGGAATTTCGCAACCGGCACACCGGCGGTCATCATTGGCATGTGCACAAGATAGAGCATGTAGGACGCGTCGCCGACCAAACGAAGGCTGCGCGGAATGCTCAGGCGGCCAGCGGTTTCCATTGCGGCGAGCGCGGCAATGATCGCGCTGGCAGAGGCACCGAACAGGACCGTGCGCACACCAAACCCGATCTCGACGGGGCGATAGATATCGTTGAGCCCCGTCATCAGGAAGACCAGCAAACCGCCGACCAACAGGCCGCGCGCTGCATTCCGTCCCAGATGCTGGAAGGACACCGCCGCCAGACCGCCAAACAGGAAGATCAAATTATAGGGTGAGAACAGGAAGTCCGCCGGGAACAGTACGTCCTGGCCAAATACGGTGAGCGCGCAGGCGGTAAACCACATGCTGAGGATGCCGAGACCGACCCAGCGATGCAGGATAGCGAGGCCGAATATGGCGTAAAACAACATTTCATGTTGCAGGGTCCATGAAACCTGAAGAATCGGAGTGTCTTCCATTGGCACAAGGAAGAGGTTCGGCAGCAATTGCCCAAGACCCGGCATATAGCCAAGTCCGACGGCCGGGATCAGGGCACCGGCCAGGACCATCGGGATGAGAACCAGCCAATAGGCCGGATAGATGCGCGAGACCCGTTTGATCGCGTAGCTATAGGCCTTTTTAGGGGCACCAAAATCCCGACGATGGATGTAGAGCATCAGGAATCCAGACAGGGCGAAGAAGAATTCAACACCCGAATAGCCCATATTCGCTACAGGATGCAGCGCTTCGCCCGTTTCCGCATAAAGCCGATTTGGCAAGATGAAGATATTGAGGTGATAGAAGACGACCATGAGCGCAGCGATGGCGCGCCCGCCCTGCAGTGATGTCAGATGAGGAAGACGCATGCGCGTGTCCTTTTCGGTATGGCACCCGGGATTTCGGAGCCGCCAGACCAGATTCAGGACCAGCAGCAACAATGCCGTTCGTCCTGTGACAGGCAAATCGTGTACCAGCCCGCCGGAGCGACCTGCGCCTGCAACGCCCATGAAGGCGCTCGGTGGACAAGATCAGGAATTTGCAAGCGCCCGGGTCAGGTATCGGGGGGAGGCAGGCGCAACTCGGCATCATGCGGGCGAATCATCGGAAATAGCGTTGTTCCGACGCGATGGTCGCCCGCATCATGCGCAGGCGCGGGTTCGGATGCGGTGCCCATCGCGACCTGACAGGCCTTTGGGAGGGTGAACGCCAAAGGGTCAGGCCGCGCGACTGTTGGCATATCCCCGATTGCCGCGATCCAGACATTCCCTTGCGCATCGCACATGGTGAGGAACGGCGTGCCGCGACCTCTCGTTCGGCGCACATACAGGCGCAGAAGGATGAGCTGCAGCCATATCCAGAAACGGAATGGCTGAAGATGCGGCTTCAATACCGGTGGGGGCGCAAACAGGCTGTCCATCCGCGCAAGTATATGTCCGGCGCGTAGAGGCGGCGGATACGTTCTCGCGGGCACCCCTATTGGCAACAGGCGCAACGGATTCCTTGCGGGACAAGGACGCGATTATGCCCTGAAGAAGGCTGCTTCAGCCCGCCCGCACATTGATATCGGGCGCGGTCATCTCCGGGCAAAGCACGGCCCGACCAATGAGGTAGCCCTGTATGAGATCACAATTGCGCGCGGCGAGCTGTTCGAGTTGCCAGCTGGTTTCCACGCCTTCGGCGCAGCTGATCAGATTCATCTCGCGGCACATCTTCAGACTGCCAGTCAGCACTTTGGGCAGGACACCGGAATCGCTCTTCTTGCCGAGCAGGCTCTTGTCGAGCTTGACCTTCTTGAAGGGCAATTCCTCCAACAGGGAGAGCGAGGAATAGCCGGTGCCAAAGTCATCCAGAGCCAGAGAGACCCCTGCCCCGACAATCTTGCCAAGCACGTGTTTGCTCGTATCGATGTTCCTGAAAAGGACGTTTTCTGTGATTTCGAGTTCGATCCGTTCAGGCGCTATGCCATGGCGACGGAGCGCGTTCAGGAAATGGTCAGCAAATTCCAGAGACGTCAATTGAGAGGGAGAGACGTTGAATGACAGGAAGCTGGTACCCCCGGGCAACCAGCGCAAAGCCTGGTTCAGCATGGACCAGAAGAAACTGTCGATCAGGCCAAGGCGCTCCACTGCCGGCATGAATTGCTTGGGCGAGGGCTGCCGGCTGAGGCCGCTATGCGGCCAGCGCGCAAGCACTTCATAACCGGCAATTGAGTGACTGCGCAAATCCAGAATCGGCTGAACTGCGGGCTGGAAGCAATTGTCCTTGACCGCCCCGATAATGGTCTTGTCGAACTCTTCGGCGTCCATGTCCGCCATGTCTTCACGGCGATCGAATACCGCAATCCCTCCGCCCTCCGACTTTATCCGGATCATGGCCTTGTCGGCTGCGTACATCAGATTGGCCTTGTCAGCCGCGTCATCCGGAAACGCAGCGACCCCGATGGAGGCGCCGACCGTGACGAGCCCGAGATCGGTTTCTATCGGAGAAACCAGAGCACTTTGGACAAGCGCAGCCAATGCCAGTGCGTTATCGCCAACCGATGGAATGATAAACGCAAACTCATCTCCACCAAGGCGACAAGCATGCTGGCAGCCCTCCATCTCCGACAGGCGCGTGGCGAGAACCTTCAGGACATGGTCCCCAATCGCATGCCCATAGCGATCATTCAGGGGCTTGAACCTGTCCAGATCGATCAAGGCGCACATGAAGGGCTGGCCCTGTGCCACCAGAGCCTCCATTTCCCGCACAAAGGCGCGGCGATTCAGGATTCGGGTCAATGGGTCTGTGTCGGCAAGTTGGCGGATCTTGCGCTCGGCGCGCTCACGCTCCTCGATCTCGGCCTTGAGTTCAGTCAGCATACTGGCATGAATTTCGGTAAGGGCATGAAACACACCAAGCGCGTTGAGACATCCGGCATAGATGCCGTCTTCATGCGCAAGGATCAGTCCGTTGGTGAGCAGGTCTGATTTGTCCCGGATACTGCCGAATACGGTCGCGGCATCCTCCGATAGCTCCATCACCAGCACGTTTCGATCCATTATGCCGGACACACCCTTTTTCTGATTCAGGGCATAGCCGAACGGATTTGAGATCAGGCGCTGGAAAGCCTGAAGGGACACAAACCCTGTCGGCTTGCCGTTAAAATCGACAACCGGGCACAGTGTCGCTTCAGGGTTCTTGACGAAAAACGCGGATACCGCATCAAAGCTGTCTCCGAGAGAGAGCGGCTCAAAATGCATCCATGACGTGGAGCGAAATCTCATAATAAACCCATCTGCCCCACCCAAAAGGCCTTATGGGTTCTCGCTATCATCACAGTCTGAAAACTTTGTAACCAGTAATAGCCACAACAGCGTACAAGACTTTGACTTTCATGAATTTATTGTGACGCACACTTCAGGAGTGGCCTGGAACTCCGACGACAGATTGGGCAAGATGTTCGGGCGATACATCCGCATTCTTGCGCGCGACCACGCTGAATGACGCATCCGTTTCGAGCACGACCAACTCAGCTTCGGCAACGCGTGTCAGGCCATTCTCCCGCAACGCGGCGAGCACTTCGGACTTGGTCAGACGCTCATCGCGAATATTCTGCATAAGGTACTGCCCCCGATATACCAGAAGTCGTGGACTGGATTTCACAAGCCATTCCACAGAGTCGCTGCGCGCCAGAACGAATGTCAGCCCCCATTGAATAAACAGGAGGACTGCAATGGCGAACAAGGCTTCGACGGCCGTGACGGAATTTGAGGTGATACCCGCTCCAGCGATTGAGCCCAGCGCCACGGTCACCACCCAGTCAAAATTGTTCATCTGAGACGTAGACCGCTTTCCAGCGAGCCGGATGAAAGCGATGATGGTGAAATATATGACTGGGGCGGCAAGCGCGATACGGACAAGATCTTTCCATCCGTCGTAATAGATTGCTGAAGTATCCATCAGTCGACTGCCTGCACGATCTCATAATCTATCGGCTTGTAGCGAAAATTATTGGACTCTCCTGCGGAGCAGCTGGTCATGCCGATCAGAAGGTCCATGCAGGCTTCGAACGTAATCGACTGCCCCGCTTTGCTCAGGGGTGGCAAAACCTTGATCTCGCCCGTCTGAGGATCTGTCGCGACGTGCATGAAGATGTTGAACGCGATCGGAATATCATCGGGGCCTATGCCGTATTCGGCCAGGGCTGCTTCGAGGTTTTCCTGACAACCACCTTGGGGATCAGCCTCATTGTACAGCTTGCGGAACGTATCCTTCGAGCAGGGCGTCAGCGTGAAATCATGACGACCGACCTCATCCTCGACAATTTTCAACATGTCACGGCTGCGATTGGAGTAGAGCATGTCTCCCTTGGTCAGGAACATGCGCCCGGCATAATCGAGGGAACGCCCGGATGAAATCACTTCCTTCCGGTCGTCCAGATTGTAGGCGACCATGTCGCTGACTTGTTCGCCTTCGGGATCTGTCACAGTCAGGCGTTCGCCCTTGCGCAGGATGAAGGCCGTGCCGGATTTCGGGGGGATACGGTGACTCATTTCGCAGGCTCCTGCGGGGTGAACGGACATTTCCACTCAGGACCGACTTCGCGGCCTGAATATTGCGCGGCTTCAGACCCCCGGCCGAAATCTGCCAGCATCGGATTAACCGAACCGGCAAGCGCCTTGTCGCGCTCTCGAATGATCTGCTTCATTTTCTCGAACCGGCCATCCTGGCGCAGGCGTTCGAATTGCTCATGCGAATTGAAGACGAGCGCAGGAAACTCGAAACGACGGGCTGGTCGGGATGCGTTCGGGTGCAGGCCGATGACGAAGAAGGCCTCGCCCAGCAAGCCCATCGAGAAATGTGCCGATTCCGGATCACGCTCCGCGCTCTCGGCCCACCCCCTGCCCTCGACCACATCGAGATTGTGCAAGGATTGAAGCCGGTTCCAGAGCGCACGCTCGAATTCAGTCTCTGACAGCTCGGTCGGCCCCGTGAAGATGGCGACGAAAGACTGAACCACAGGGGAGCTGAAATCGAGCTCCTCGATAAACTCTTCCAGTGCGCGCCTGAGATTGATGTCACCTGCAGCGGAATCTATGTCGCCGAATTCCGCAATGACCAGCTGATCGCGAACCATTGCCGATTTTGCCCCAATGCAGGGAAAGGAATCTGATTGCACGAATTGCCGGAAGGCGTCCGTGCGGGTGAGAGTGGTGCTGCCCATTTGGTTGTGTCCTGTCATATCTGGGCAATCAACCCCGCAACCTTCAAACCGGTTCCGCAACTTCTGACAGCAAGGTGTGGCGGCCTTCTGGATCACTTTGCCGCCACAAGATATACTTTCTCGTGAGCGTGAAATCAGACGCTTGAACCCCCTTCAAAAGCAGGGGCCGAATGCTTATTTATGTTAAACCGCGATGACATTCATGCGGTTTATACGGGGCGACGCCGCCGCCATGCGGGGCTAAACGTCAGGAAGAAGATCTGATTGCCGGAACGATCGCCGCAATGCGGGGTTGGTCTGCAAAGGAGGAGATTAGATATGGCGAACAAAACCGCCAGTGCGAGTGTGGCACTCAGCCCGGAGCAGGGCCTGAGCCGTTATCTCACCGAAATTCGTAAGTTCCCCATGCTCGAGAAGAATGAGGAATTCATGCTCGCGCGGAAATGGCGCGAACAGGAAGATACCCAGTCTGCCGAGAAGATGGTGACATCCCACCTGCGTCTCGTTGCGAAGATCGCAATGGGCTATCGTGGCTATGGCCTGCCGATGGCCGAAGTGATCTCCGAAGGCAATGTCGGTCTTATGCAGGCCGTGAAGAAATTCGACCCGGACAAGGGTTTCCGACTGGCAACCTATGCCATGTGGTGGATTCGTGCCGCCATTCAGGAATACATCCTGCGCAGCTGGAGCCTCGTGAAACTCGGCACCACGGCCGCGCAGAAGAAACTGTTCTTCAACCTTCGCCGCCTGAAAGGCGAAATGAAGGCTCTGGACGAAGGTGACCTTCGCCCTGAACAGGCCCAGTTGATCGCCGAAAAGCTGAATGTGACAGAAGCTGAAGTGTATTCGATGAACGGACGTATGTCCGGCTCGGATGCTTCGCTGAACGTGCCCATGGGCACCGATGGCGACATGGAGTGGCAGGACTGGCTGGCCGACGATGATCAAGGCCAGGCCGAAGAGTTTGCTGACAAGCAGGAATTCAATGCGCGGATGGAATTGCTGACCGCTGCCATGGAAGACCTGAACGAGCGCGAACGCCACATCCTGACCGAGCGCCGCCTGTCGGAAGAGCCGAAAACACTGGAAGAACTGTCCGAGGTTTACAGTGTTTCGCGTGAGCGTATTCGCCAGATCGAAGTGCGCGCGTTCGAAAAGCTCCAGAAAGCCATGAAGCGTATGGCCAAGGATCAGGGCCTGCCGAACATGGCCCCCAACCCGGCTTAGTGACCGGTCAGGTTCGAATACGCATCTTCATCCAGCTCAGACGGCCCGCTTAACAGTGGGCCGTTTTTCATTGGACCCACCGCGGCAGAATTCAGCGACCATTCTCCCTGTTCTCTTGACCAAAGTGTCATCAGACATGCCGAATAGGCTCCGCGGATGAACCTGCCCGCAGCCACATAGGGATGCGAACCGATTTCAGACTCGCAAATTATGTCTGACGCCTTTCTTGGAGGAATCTGGACTTCACAGATCAAGGGATCAGGCTGAGGGCCAACAATTGATCTGGCTGGAGCGCGGCGACACTCGGGAAACCCCACATGTACCCGCTCGTGCGATTCCCGCAGTCTATGGACAAGTCCTATAACATCTTCGCTCAGCGAGCTGAGGAGAATTGGTGGTGCCTCTGCCCCGCTATAGCGGGTCATTTCCAAATTTAACTGAAGCTGTTTGTCCGTAACGTGTTCCAACATCGCCTTGCGGTGCATGCGGTTTCCTGCAGAGATCGCGACCACGCAAAACGCGACCAGCAACAATACAAGGATGAGCCTATGGTGCCAAAGCGCCACAATGGTTTTCATCATGATATTCATGCGTCCCCCCGGCCCGCCTGCAAATCCTTCGCAATCTCCCTCTATCTATTTATGATTGCGATAACAATACCAAACAGTAGAATTTTTCTCCTATTGGGAGAATTATTTGAGCTGAAGTGCGGGGGGATCCCCTGCAGGAGAATGTTCGGCCTGGATCGTCTGTGCCGGACGTCGATTTGTCCGTATGGGTGAAGTATGCTCGTAGTCGGCCGAGCCGGATTCGTTCCACGTCATGGACGCCCCGCCAGTTGGACGACGTCTTGCGCCTCAGCATAGAGAAATTGAGATGGGTTTTGCGATAGAAGTTGATAGCGCGACAGATGCGAGGCTGGAGGTTTACACATCCATTCGCGAGAAGGACCTGACTTCAGGTCATGGCGCGCGCTTCATCGTCGAGGGCAAAGTAGCGCTGGAGACAGCGCTGCGTCGGGGACGTTTTGCGCTGGAAAGTGTGTTCCTTGCAGAGAACCGGGTCGCACCGCTGGCCGAATTGATGGCCCTCGTGCCGGAGAACGTGCCGGTCTATGTCGCGCCCCAGTCGGTGATGGATGCGGTCGCAGGGTTTCCGATGCATCGCGGCGTGCTTGCCTGTGGGCTGAAAGGCGACATCGCCGAACCGGCCGCGTTTCTCGCCGCCATAGAGGCCGGTCCCTCTACCCTGCTCCTGATGTCAGACCTGTCCAATCACGACAATGTCGGCGCGTGCTTTCGCAATGCCGCTGCCTTTGGCGCAGATGCGGTGCTGATGGATGGTCAATGCTGTGACCCGCTCTATCGCAAGGCCATCCGCGTCTCCTCCGGCAGCAGCCTGTGGCTGCCCTATGCCCATGGCGGGACGGGCCTGGACATGGTGAACGCGGCCAAGGCGGCAGGCTATGAAGTCTGGGCGATGACGCCGCGCTCCGAGGCAACGCCGATCACGCAAGTGGATATGCCGGACCGACTCGCCATCCTGCTCGGTGCCGAAGGACCGGGGCTGCCGGACGAGTTGATCGCGGCTTGTACGCCCGTGCGCATCCCAATGACGGAAGGCTTTGACAGTGTGAACGTGGCGACCGCCGGAGCGATCGCCATGGCTCACATATTCGGGGCGAAGGCCTAGAAGACGCGCGGGCGTTCCGTCTTGTCGATGTGGAGGCCGCATTCGGACTTCTCCTGTCCGGCCCAGCGACCCGCGCGGGGATCGTCCGGATTGTCGGACGGCTTCGTGCACGGCCAGCAGCCGATGGACGGATAGCCCTGAGCAACCAGCGGATGGCGCGGCAGATTGCGCTGCTTGATCAACAGTTCCACATCGTCCGGAGTCCAGTTGGCCAGCGGGTTCACCTTGTAGCGTCCGTTCGCAAACTCGAAGACCGGCAGGCTCATCCGGGCCCCACCATGAAAGCGTTTGCGACCGGTGATCCAGGCATCAAAGCCCTCCAGAGCCGGCTCCAGCGGGCGCACCTTGCGCAGGGCGCAACAGGCGTCCGGATCGGTTTTCCAGAGATTGTTCTTCGGATCGAGCACCTTCCGCTCGGTCTCACTCGGCGGAATTTCGCGCACACCGGTCAGGCCGAGCTTTTCGATCAGCTCGTCCTTGTAGTCCAGCGTCTGCGGGAAATGCATACCGGTCTCGAGAAACACGATGGGCAGGTCAGGCTTCACGTCCGCGATCAGGGCCAGCATAGCGACACTCTCGGCGCCGAAACTGGATACGTAAGTCAGGCTGTTGGCCCATTCGCGAACCATGGCGACGCGCAGCACCGTCTGAGCGGAGGCGTCGCGCAACTCACCATTCAGGCGAGCGAGGCGGACATCCGCAGCTTCGGACTTGCGGGCAAGACTGTCGCCATAAGGCATAAGGATCAGCTTTCGTGTCTCTTGCGGTACACCGGCGTCCGATCACCCGCTGCGGGCTGGTAGACGTCGGAATACTCTTCCAATGCGTTCACCACTTCATGTAGGTCAGCACGGGCGGTCTCGTAAGCGTCAAAGCCTGAACGGTTCATATAGAATATCTGATCCCGCAGGACGTGACCCACAGCGCGAAGCTCTCCGGTATAGCCGAAGCGACGGCGCAAAAGCTGGGCCTGGGAGTATCCACGACCGTCAGTATATTTAGGGAAACTGATCTCGATCAGTTGCAACCGGTCGAGATATTCCTCCAGTTCGTGCGGGTCGTCGCCCGGTTCCAGCCGCACACCAATATCGGTGTTACGGGCCAGAAGAATGTCTCGCTCGCTGCGAAATCGTCCGAGCGAAACTGTAATACATCCACCAGGAGACAGCTCACGTTCATCCGGGACAAAGGCCCAGATATTGTCGATCTCCGTGCCGTTCTTAACCAGCGGCATAAAGCGCCTCCTTGAAGGGGTCATGGCCGAGGCGGGCCAGCGTCTCGATGAACAACTCGCCCTTGTCGGCGCGCAACTCGCGATAGGTGTCGACGACGCGTTTCAGCGCGCCGGGCACGTCATCAGCCTTCAGGCCGGGGCCGGCAATATCGCCGATCGCGGCCTTCTCATCTGCGCGGCCACCGAAGGTAATCTGATAGAATTCCTCACCCTTCTTGTCGACGCCGAGAATACCGATATGGCCGACATGGTGGTGGCCACAGGCATTGATACAGCCGGAAATATTGATGTGCAGGCGGCCGATATCTTCCTGATAGTCTGGATCGGCGAACACTTCCTGAACCGCCTGCCCGACTGGAATGGAACGGGCATTGGCAAGGTTGCAGTAATCGAGACCTGGGCACACGATCATGTCGGTGATCAGGCTTTCGTTTGCGGTATGCAGCCCGGCAGCCTTCAACTCGCGATACACATCCGGCAGGTCATCCAGCGCAACATGTGGCAGGACGAGATTCTGGGCGTGGCTGACGCGGATATCGTCATAGGCATACGTCTCGGCCAGATGCGCTACGGTCATCATCTGAGCGTCGGTGGCGTCTCCGGCGAGACCGCCAATCGGCTTCAGGCTGACCGTGACGGACGTGTAGCCAGGGGTCTTGTGCGGATGGAGGTTGATTCGCGCCCAGCGCGCAAACTCTGCATCATCGGCCTTCAGGGCCTCGAATGCCGAAGACGTGTCTGGCTTCGCGGCCAGTTCCGGCGGCGCAAAATAGGCATGGATACGGTCGATCTCGGCCTGTGGCAGGTCGATTTTCTCATTGTCGCACTGGGCGGCATATTCCTCTTCCACGAGGCGGCGGAACTCGGCTTCGCCCAGTTCGCTGACAAGGATCTTGATGCGGGCCTTGTATTTGTTGTCCCGGCGGCCGAAGCGGTTGTAGACGCGCATGATGGCTTCGAGATAGTCGAGCAATTCGGCTTCCGGCACGAACTCGTTGACCAGGGTCGCGAGGTGCGGCGTGCGCCCCTGCCCGCCGCCGACATGGACTTCAAACCCGACCACGTCGCCGCGCTTGCGGATATGCAGGCCGATATCGTGCACGCGGATTGCAGCGCGATCATGCTCGGCCGCCGTGACGGCAATCTTGAACTTGCGCGGCAGGAAGGCGAACTCCGGATGGAACGTGCTCCACTGGCGGATGATCTCGCACCAGGGGCGCGGATCCATCAATTCGTCTTTCGTCGCACCGGCATAATGATCGGATGTCACGTTGCGGATACAGTTACCGGAGGTCTGGATGGCATGCATCTCGACCTCGGCCAGCTTGGCCAGCACGTCCGGGATGTCTTTTAACGCGACCCAGTTGAACTGTATGTTCTGGCGCGTGGTGAAATGGCCGTAATTCCGGTCATAGTCGCGCGCGACGATGGCCAGTTGGCGCAGCTGACGGCCATTCAGCTGGCCATAGGGAATGGCCACGCGCAGCATGTAGGCATGCAGCTGCAGGTAGACTCCATTCTGCAGGCGAAGCGGCTTGAACTCGTCTTCCAGCAATTCGCCCGATAGGCGGCGGTCCACCTGTCCACGGAATTGCGCGACCCGCTCGGAGACGATCCGGGCGTCAAACTCATCATATCTGTACATTACGCAGCCTCTTTTGCGTGCGGTAGATTCAGGGCCACTTCGGTGCGGCTGACCCATCTTTCCACGGAAGGAAAATCAGACAGGTCAAAGCCACCCTCATGGGCGACCCGTGTGTAGGCGACCAACGCAATATCGGCGAGCGTCATCGCATCGCCAACCAGCCAGTCGGTATAGGTCAATTGCAGCTCCATCACACCGAGCGCGCGGCGGCCCTTGGCCATCAGCTGCGGATCGATCTGGTCATCCGGCGTATTGAGATAATGTTTCTGGAAGCGCCTCACAGCAATGGCGGTCTCGTGAGAGTATTGTTCCCAGAACAGCCAGCTCATCATCTGGGCCCGGCGGAACATGTCAGAAGGGACCAGGTCACTGCCTGCCTCTTCGGCGAGATACAACATGATGGCGTTGGACTGTGGCAACGCACGGCCATCCGGCCAGCGCGCCAGCGGCACCTGACCCGCCGGGTTCAGCGACAGGAAGTCTTCGGTCTGGGTGCCGCCCTGAAGGATATCGACCTCTACCCAATCATATGGGATGCCAAGCAGGTCAGCGGTCCATTTCGGTTTCATGCAATTGCCGGAAATGGAATCGCCGTAAAGTGTGAGTCGCTGAATCTCGCGATGGGGCATTATGCGCCCTCTCCATAGGAAACGGTCGGTCCCTTGGCGCGGATCGTCTCGCGCAGGGTCTCACGGCCCGTGATCTCTCCCGTCTCAGTGACTTCCATGAAGTAGGGATCGGTAACGATCCCCTCCTGCGTCTGAGCATCTGCAAGGCGCGCTTCGGCCTCATCGCCTGTAAAGGCGGCAACTTTTGAAACGTCCTGGGTCCAGCTGCCGTCGGCGGCCATCCAGACATTCTGGCCGGTCGCGGTCTCCCATGCGGTGACGGCCTTTGGCGTATCCGGCTTAAGTTTCGGGCGAACGGATGTCATACAAAAGTCTCCTGGCTGACGCAGCCTGAAAGGCCGATTGCGCCACTCGCGAAAGGCAGGCCCGCCACTTTGCCGATGATGAGCAATGCTGGACCCTCGATACCATTGTCTGTGATCAGGTCAGGCAGTTCAGCAAGAATACCGAAAACCTGAATTTCGTTCGGCCGCGTGCCGTTCTCGATCACTGCGACCGGCGTGTCTGGCGCGCGCCCGGCTTCGATCAACTTGTCAGTAATGGCGGCCGCTGTGCCGACCCCCATGAAGACGGTGACGGTCTGGTTCGGCTTGGCCAGCGAGTCCCAATCGAGATCAGGCACGCCGCCCGCCTTGGCATGGCCGGTGACGAAGGTCAGGCTCTGGGCATGATCGCGATGGGTCAGCGGTACACCTGCCTGCGCCGCGCATCCCAGCGCCGACGTAATACCCGGCACCACGAAGGCTTCGACGCCTGCGGCCAGCACCGCTTCCATCTCTTCACCGCCACGCCCGAAGATAAACGGGTCGCCGCCCTTCAGGCGTACAACGCGCTTGCCATCGCGGGCCGAGCGGATCAGCATTTCGTGAATTTCATCCTGCGGGACGGAATGGTCGCCCTTGCTCTTGCCGACAGACACGCGGTCGGCATCCCGGCGAATGAGCGTCAGGATATCGTCGCTGACCAGACGGTCATAATAGACAATGTCGGCTTCCTGCAGCAGGCGCAGCGCCTTCAGGGTCAGCAGCTCCGGATCACCCGGACCCGCGCCAACCAGATGGACCACGCCTTGCGTCCGGCCGCCGGACAGTGCGTCGCGCATCGCCTGTTCAGCAGCTTCCAACTCGCCCGCATAGGCAAGTTCGGCAGCCTTGCCATTGAGCACGCTCTCCCAGAACTTCCGACGCGCGCCAGCATCCGGCAATTTGGACTTCACCTCTTCTCGCATGCGTCCGGCCAGTTCCGCCAGATCGCCGATGCGTGCGGGTGTAAGCGCTTCAAGTTTGGCTCGCACCGATTTGGCAAGTACAGGCGCAGAGCCGCCCGAGGCCACGGCAGCAACAATCTCGCCGCGGTCCATGATGGATGGAACCGTAAAATCGCAGAGATCTGGCCGATCGACGACATTCAAAGGCACGCCATATTGGCGCGCCCAAGTGATCGCGCGATCTGTGTTTTCATCAATTCGGCAGGCCACAATTGCAAAACGGGCAACATCGAGCGCGGCGCCAGCTTGGTCCTGCGGCGCAATCGTTATGCGCCCGGCAAACTCCTGAGCGAAGCCGGAATCGATGTCTTTTCCAATAATCACAGTGATATGCGCCGGTGTTTTGGCGAGCAGGCGCACCTTGCGGCGCGCTTCCTCACCACCGCCGAACACGACGACGCGCGCGTCATCCATGTTGAAGAAAGCCGGAAATTGGCGCATGCGGGCGGACCTCTTTTTAGGCAAGCTGATCAGTCAGGTGTCAAAATGGCTCTTGACGCGGCGGACGCAAGCATGAACCCCTACAGCGATCCTTTAGAGAAACTATCCATGTCAGACCCATCCGACCGACTTCCCCCATTGAACGCGTTGAGAGCCTTTGAGGCCGCCGCGCGGCGCCTGTCTTTTACACAGGCTGCCGAAGAGCTGAATGTCACGCCCGGCGCGATTTCACAACAGATAAGGCAGCTGGAAGAATATGCCGGCACGCCCCTGTTCAAGCGAACGGGCCGTTCAGTTTTGCTGACAGATGCCGCCCAGGCCAGCCTGCCTCTGGTGCGCGATGCATTCGAGAGAATTTCTGAAGCCGGGCGGATCATGCAGGCTCCAGCGCGCAAAGGCCGGGTCATGGTGTCATCTGCGCCGTCCTTCGCCGCGAAATGGCTGGCACCCCGCCTTGATGGCTTCCACCGGGAACATGAGGAGACCGAGGCCTGGATCTCGGCCGATATGGGCCTGACCGATTTCACCACGGCCGATGCCGATTTCGCAATCCGCTATGGCCGGGGCAATTATGACGGCCTGAAATCTGAAAAACTGATGGACGAGACTGTCTTGCCGGTCTGTTCCCCTGCCCTGCTGGAAGGAACCGACGCGATCCGTAAGCCTTCGGATTTGCGGCATCACACACTGATCCATGATGAGAGCAACGAGAATGACCCGTCCTGCCCCGACTGGGCCAGCTGGCTGCGTGCGCGGAATGTGAAAGATGTTGATGGCTCACGCGGCCCACGTTTCAACCAGGCGATCCTCGTGATCGAGGCGGCTGCCGCCGGACGCGGCGTGGCGCTTGCCAAACGCGCGATTGCAGCAGCGGATCTCGCCTCTGGTCGGCTGGTCGCACCCTTCGCGGATGGCTCCCACCTGATCGATTTCGGGTACTGGATCGTCTATCCGAAAGGCCGTCACCTGACGCCAGATGTGCGCAACTTCATCAAATGGCTGAAGACCGAGGCGACCAATAGTGAAGTGGTCGGCGTCTAGGGTTCATTGCCTTCCCAGTCGACGATCCAGTCTTCTGTGTCCTCATCGAAGACCGTGTCCTCGGAAACGGTGCGTCCCCGGATCGAATGTCCCTCTTCGTGGATGCGGTTGCGGTCACCACACACGAGATAGTGCCAGTCCGGCAGCTCCTTGCCCTCATGGATCAGGCGATAGGCGCAGGTCTTTGGCATCCAGCGGATTTCCTCGACCTTCTTCGGAGTAAGAATCACGCAGTCTTCGACGATCTTCTTACGATTTTTGTAGTCGGCACACTGACAGTTATCCCCGTCAAACAGGCGGCAATGGAGTCGCGTGTAAGCGATCTCACCGGTGTCTTCATCTTCCAGTTTGAGCAGGCAGCATTTGCCACAGCCGTCGCAGAGGGATTCCCATTCCTGCGATGACATCTGAGCCAGTGGTGTGGTTTTCCAGAAAGGCTTGGTCATCCCCTCAGGGCAGCCCATTCCGGCGTCTTTTCAATAAGTGCCGTTGCAAACCAGCAAGACGAAGAAACCGTCTCACCCGCAGCAATGATGTCATTCATCACACGCGTCACCAGATTTTTGCCAAGGCCGCGTCCACCCAGTTCTCCCGGCACGATCGTGTGCGTGATATGGCGCAGCCCGGTCCGCGGACGCTCATAGGTCAGATATGCTTCCAGCCCGTTCTCGAAATAGCTGTAGCGCATATGATTTTCATCATGGGTGATGGGTATCGTGGTCATGCCAGTACATCCTGCCATTCTGCATGTTTTCGAATTTGCGCCTTCGCGAAAGGGCACAGCGGAATGATCTTGATTCCGTCCCGGCGCGCATCCTCAACCGCGCGTTTGACCAGGGCTACGCCGACCCCCATGCCGCCGAGCGCTTTCGGAACGCCGGTATGGTCGATGATGATCCGCTCCGTACCCGCCTTCGAATAGGTCATCTCGGCCTCGTGGCCGTTGACCAGGGTGACGTAGCGCCCGCCGGTCTCTCCGTCTTCGCGCTTGATCTCAAACTCGCTCATGAATGTATGCCTTCTGCTGAGAGCCCCTATGTGGCGCGCCATCCGGCAGCACGCAAGGAAAAGCCGCCCCCGGAGGAGCGGCTTTCACAGTGGTTCAGGGGGTCGCCTATTTGTTGACGGCGTCCTTTACGTCACCCGCTGTCTTGCGAGCTTCGCCTTCGGCCTTGTCCATTTTGCCTTCGGCTTGCATCTTCTTGTTGTCTGTCATTTCACCGACAGTTTCCTTGACTTCGCCTTCAGCTTCCTTGGCACCGCCCTTGAGATGTTCCTTGTCCATTTGGGTCTCCTTCAGTTTGTTTGTGTCGGCCGCATGATCGCGGTCAGTCAATCAACGCGCGACGGACAAGAGCGATCCGATTAATTCGGTGTCAGAAAGCATGCAGCCGCGGAGGACTGTTCAAAACGGTATGGCCCGGCTAACCCGTCTCGCATGGCCCGCTTGCTCACGCATCCCATGATTGACTGGAAGGACGACGGCACGCCCGTCGCCCGCGAGGCGGGGGACGTGTACTTCACGGCGGGGGATGGACTGGCTGAAACCCGCGCGGTTTTCCTGCAGGGCTGCGGCCTTCCAGAAGCCTGGGCAGGCAAGACCGAATTCACGGTAGCGGAAACCGGGTTTGGCACAGGATTGAACTTCCTCGCCTTGTGCGAACTGTGGCAAGCGCACCGACCAACCCCGGATGCATGGCTCCACTTTGTCAGCTTCGAAGGCTTTCCCCTGACTGAGGACGATGCGGCGCGCGCGTTGGGCGCGTGGCCGGAACTGGCATGCTTGGCAGCGCGACTGCTCGCCGATTGGCCAGGGCCTGTGCGCTGTGTACACCACCTCGTCTGGCCTGATATCGGCGTCACTCTCACGCTTCATCTCGGCGATATTCACGACACGCTGCCCCAGAGCCAGTTCATGGCCGATGCCTGGTTTCTCGACGGATTCAGCCCGGCAAAGAATGAAGCCATGTGGTCAGCTAATCTTTACGGACTGATTGCAGAGCGCTCCAAGCCCGGCGCGAGCATCGGCACGTTCACCGTGGCAGGCACAGTTCGGCGCGGACTGACAGAGGTCGGCTTCGATGTCGTCAAAGCACCGGGACACGGCCGCAAGCGGCAGCGACTGGAAGCAAGGTTGGCACTTGCCTCTCCCGCCAAGCCGGATATTTACGGCCTGCGCGCGCATAGTGGCCCTCGCCAAAAGATCGCCATTCTGGGCGCAGGAATTGCCGGGGCGAGCGCGGCTTACGCCCTGACAGAGCGCGGCGCAGATGTGACTGTGTTTGATCCAGTTGGCCCCGCAAGCGGCGCAAGTGGCAATCCGCTGGCCCTTATGATGCCTCGGCTCGATGCGGGCGACACGGCGCAAGCCCGCTTGCTGATCGACGCTTATCTTGCCGCCCGCCGCGCCTATTCAGGCATGGAAGGCGCACACGAAACCACCGTACGCCAAATGCCAAAGGACAAGGCCGAGCAGACCCGGTTCGCGAAATTGCTTGCGGACCCGCCTCTGCCTTTGGAAGACCTTGAAGCCATTTCGGGCGGCGGCCTGCTCCACAAGCGCGCACTGGTCCTTGAGCCTGCGCGGATCATTTCCGGATTGCTCGACAATGTTCGGGTCCGGACCGGGACGGTCGAGATTTCGCTACAGGATCGCTTGGTGAATGCCGAGGTGTTCGACATCATTGTCCTCGCCACCGCCATGGAGACGAACCGGCAACTTGGCTGGGTCGGGCTGGAAGGCCGACTGGGTCAGGTCGAGAGCGTCGCGGACGCCACACCCGTTCAAGCAGAGGCAATGGCGAGCGGACACTACGCACTGGCATTGGAAGATCAGAGGCTCTGGGGCGCTACCTTTGAAAAAATCGAAGATGGTGTACCGGCTGCAACGTCCGCCGCTGCCCGCGCCACCAATGCCGACGCATTGCGACAATTGTCTCCATGGTGGCAACGAAGCGCAACGTCGCTGCCCGTTCAGTCTCGTGCTGCCATTCGTGCGACCACCGCTGATCGATTACCCCTGGTCGGCGCCGTGCCCGATTACTCTGCAGCGCTGGAGACATTTTCCGGCATGCGAAAAGGGCGCCCTGTCGATGCGGACGCCCCCGTGTTGCCGGGCATATTCATGGTGAACGGTTTTGGCGCGCGCGGCTTTACCTGGGGCCCCTGGGCCGGCCGGGTGCTGGCGGCCATGTGCCTTGGCGGGCCCTCCCCCGCCGAAGTGGCGGCGCTCGAGGCGGTCAGCCCCGTGCGCCTGATTGTTCGCGCCTTAAAGCGCGGTGAAGTCTGACTCACCAAAAGAGCGGGCGATGCTGAGGCGAACGCCCCCCTCTTCGTGCGGCGCAAACGTCATCTGAAGCCCGCCGAACTCCAGTGCTGTCTGTCCCTGGAGGCTGGAGAGAAAGAGTACCATCATCAGGATGAGGATGGAGATCCCTCCGAGCAGCCAGTTATTCGTCAGTAGCGTCCCCTTACGCATTTTTCCGGTCCTTCTTGTCGGATGGTTAGGGTGAATGGGCGCGGTCTAGTTGCCACGCTCCAGGTCGCGGAATTCCTTGCGCAGTCGCCACTCGTCAGATGTGACCTTGCGTTCGATATCCCTGAGGCGTTCATCGAGATCCATGAAAGTGTATTTCAGGTTCCCGAAAGTGGCTCTGGGGCGGTCGTTCACGTTGCGCCAGAAAACATCTTCTTCCGGTGATATGGTACGACCGCCCAAAGGTGTCCGCGGCGTGATCATCCAGACGACGATATAGGCAATCAGGGCGATCGGTCCGGCGACAAAGAAAAAGGCGAGCACGGCCAGCAGGCGCACCAGGATGGGTTCCCAACCAAAGCGTTCGGCAAGGCCGCCACAGACGCCGGCAATGACCTTGTCATGACGCGAGCGGTAATAGCGCTTCGGATTCGGGGAGCCGTACTGGTCGCCTTCTGGGGCTGTATCACGGTAGGCACGGGATTGGCGGGACATATGTCTGGGTCCTTAGTCGTCAAAAGTGGGGCGGGAAGAACGAGGCGGCCTGCGGGGGCTGTCCGCTTCGCTCTGCTCAAGGAGAGATTCGAGCGTCTCGATCCGGCGTTCCATCGCCTTGGCCGAGCGCCAGAGATCCTCCATCATGCGCTCATCATCGGGCATCAGGGTTTTCTGCTTCCGCCACAGGGTAATGTAGTGGAAGATCATGCCCGGGAGGACGATGAACAGCGAGACGATCGCTATGATTGGAATAAACTCATCCATCAGGCGGCCTCGTCAGCAGATGGCTGCCGGTTGGCGCGCGCCTGGGCGATGAGGCCCGGAGCGCAGACCAACGTCATGAAGCCGATGAGGCAAGCGAGTGAAAACAACATCGATTAGTCCTCCGATTTCTTGCTGGAAGACTTCGCCGATGACTTGGCGCGCTTCGCTTTCAGGGCTTCGAGTTCCTTCTCGACGCTCTCGTCACGCTCCAGCGCGGCGAATTCGGCTTCGAGGGTCGGTTCACGGCCCTTGATCGTGTCAGCATAGGCTTCCATTTCGTCGACCTTGCGCTCGATATTGCCGTAGCGCGCCAGCGCATCATCCACTTTGCCGTCATAGACCTGGCTGCGAATGCGAATGCGCTGCTCGGCCGCTTCGCGGCGCATCATCAGTGCCCGATGCTTTGCCTTCGCTTCGTCAAGTTTGGCTTGAAGCTTGGCCAGATCGTCCTGGCGCTTCTCGAAGGCTTCTTCTGCCGCGTCCATTGCCAGCTTGCGGCGTTCGATTTCGCCATCAGCTTTCTGCTTGGCGGTCAGAGCGCCACGGGCCAGGTCTTCACGACCCTTGTCGATGGCCAGTTCAGCCTTTGCAGCCCATTCGTCGCGGGTCTGCGTGAAATGGACGATTTCGCGTTCCATTTCCTTTTTGTCTGCCATGGCGCGGGCCGCGGCGGTGCGAACCTCAACCAGCGTATCTTCCATTTCCTGGATGATGAGCCGGGCAATCTTTTCAGGATTTTCGGCGCTGTCGAGCATCGCGTTGATGTTGGAATTGATGATGTCACCGAGTCGGGAGAACAAGCCCATTTTGGTGTCCTTTCGTGAGTGGGGAGGAGGATTAGAAGAACAAACCGCCGAAGAAGATGCCGACGACGAAGAACATCCAGCTTTCCGCCGGGCGCGTCGCGAGCCACCGACCGAAACGGCCAGCATCCGAGCGGGCTTCCGAAGTGTTGTAGCGATCTTCCATTTTCAGTTTGTCCTTCTTGTGTTTGTGAGCAACGCCCTGTCGCTCCGAGCCCTTCTGTCATTTCAAGGACTGTGCCAGTTCAAAATTAATTTTATAGATCTTTGTTTTATTTGGTATTTTTAGGTATTTCGGACTATTTGATTTTTATGATTTGGTGTATTTAGCCAATTTTTTTATATGTTTTGCCTCTAATTTTTGCTATTTTGACTAAATGGTTGATCAAAATACGCAATTATTGGGGCAGGCGCCCGCCTGGCTGAGCGCGCAGGAGCATGTTTCCCGTGTCGCCCCTCTGGATCGCTCCATTCTTGTCATCGGGGAGCGAGGCACAGGCAAAGAGCTGATCGGCGAACGCCTTCATTTCCTGTCGAAGCGCTGGGATGGTCCATTCGTAAAAGTGAATTGCGCCGCACTGTCGGAGACCCTGCTGGACTCTGAACTGTTCGGGCATGAGCGCGGGGCCTTTACCGGCGCGACCGAAATGCGGCGAGGCCGGTTTGAACTGGCCGATGGCGGTACGATCTTCCTCGACGAAATAGCCACCGCCAGCGCGCAGGTTCAGGAAAAATTGCTGCGTGTTGTCGAGTATGGCGAATTCCAGCGGGTGGGCGGTTCAAAAGTACTCTCAACGGACGTTCGCATAGTGGCCGCCACAAACGCCGACCTGCCGGGCATGGTGGAGGCAGGCGATTTCCGCGCCGATCTTCTGGACCGACTTGCTTTTGACGTCATTACCCTGCCGCCGCTGAGGGCCCGGCCCGGTGATGCCAGCCTGCTGGCCGACCATTTCGCTCGGCGTATGGCAATTGAAATGGCGCAGGATTTCCCCGGTTTTGCCCCCTCGACCATTGCCGCTATCGAAGCTCATGACTGGCCCGGCAATGTACGTGAACTGCGCAATTTCGCGCAAAGGCTCGCACATCGCGCCATGCTGATGGCACCGGACGAACCGGTCTTGTTCGATCCGGCCGTACTCGACCCATTCGATTCTCCCTGGCGCCCGACTGGCTCCGGCAAGACAGGTCACTCCGAGACGCTTCAGGCCGACCCGGTACGCATTCGCGACAATCCAGAGATCGCCGCGGATTTCAGCGCACAGGTTGCGGCTTTCGAGATGCAGTTGATTGACGAAGCCCTCAGCCTGTCACAAGGCCATCAGGGCCGCGCCGCAGATTTGCTGGGACTCTCCTATCATCAATTCCGGGGTCTTCTGAAAAAGCATGACTATGGGCGCAATGCCGGTAAGCCGGCCGATCCTGAGGCTGGCACCCCCATCAAAGGACCTGTGAGGGCCATGTAGGCCTCGCTTCAGTCTAAACTTGCGAAACCCTTCAACTGTTCGATCAGCCGCGGGTAATGCACAGGCTTTGTATGGATCGGACTGTCGGCAAGCCCGTCCTGCAAGTCGGCTTCGTTGTTGCCGGTGACAAACACGAACGGAATTCCGAATTCCTTCAGGCGATGCGCCGTAGGAAACGAGGCAACCCCTCCGAGATCCATATCGAGCACAGCCGCATGGATTGACCCCGGCTCGATGAGCGCTTTGGCGTCCTCATTGCTCGCAACAGGCCCCACCACTTCCATGCCTGCATCTTCCAGTTGCGTCTTCATATCAAATGCGATCAGGAAGTCGTCTTCCAACAGTAATATCTTCGGCATAGTCCCCCTACCTTCTAGCTGGAAAGCGAAATTGAGCTTTTAATCCTTTCGGGTCAAAGGTTAAGTTCGATTTCCCGCCAAGAGCGTGTGACAGACTCTGTTCGATAAGCACACTGCCAAAGCCTTTTCGGCTGGGAGGCACCACCGGCGGACCGTCTGTTTCGACCCAGTCGATGACCACGTCAGGGTCATCATCCGTCTCTTCTATGAACCAGCTGATGCTGAGCCGTCCGCTATCGTTCGAAAACGCACCATACTTGGATGCGTTCGTGGCCAGTTCGTGCAGGATCAATCCGAAAGCGTGTGACCCTTGCGGCCCTAAGACAAGCGGCGGCCCCGTCATTTCCAGCCGCGTGCCATCAGCGGGCGCATAGCCAAGAACCTGATCCCGGATGAGACGAGAAATATCCGATGAGTCCTGCGTCGTGGATACAAGCAGGTCATGGCTGGCCGCGATGGCGCGCAGGCGCCCGGTGAATGATTGGCGAAAGCCTTCAAAGTCTGTCGCCTCCCGCAGCGTGTGGGCGGCGATGGCCTGAATGGTCGCCAGCGAATTCTTGACCCGGTGATTCAGTTCACTGAGCAACATTTCGCGGTGTGCTTCGGCTCGCTTGCGTTCCGAGATATCCACTGCGGACATGACAATGTCTGTCACCTGGCCGGATTCGTCGAAAATGGGCGCCAATTGCACGTCCACCGGTATCAGCAAGCCTCGAGAATCCCGGATTTCAGCATCGAACCGCATGCGGCGTCCCGCTTCTGCCTTGGCAAAGGCCGAGATCAGGCGATCCTGCATCGCGCGCGTGTGAGACCATGCCGGATGCTGCCAGATCGGCTTCCCGACAAGGTCCTCGCTCGCCGCCCCGGTTAGCCGAAGGGAGGCTTCGTTGATTTCCAGCAGGATTCCACTGGGTGTGGTAAGCCCGATCATCGAAACAATGCCATCGAGAATGGTGCGCTGGCGTTGCTGGCTTGCATGCAACTGGAGTTCGGCCTGCTTGCGCGCGGTGACATCCTGAAATGATACAGCGAAGCCGTCCCCGACCCGAGCGACCGTGAAGCGGAACCAGCGCGGAACGCCATTGTCTGGATAGTAGAGCTCTCGCCGCCAAGGCGTTCCGGTCTCTACCGTGTTGCAAAAGACGTTGAACAGACCTCTTGCAAAGGCCTCGGGCATGACTTTCGATAGCCGCTTGCCGATCAGGACATTCGCCGAGCGCGCCGTCAGCTGTTCTGCTGCGGGATTGACGAACTCCCAGACGAAATCCTCGATCTCACCGGAAACGCCGCGCTGACTTCGCAGGATCATGAATCCGTCCGGGTTGGTCTCCTGCACGATGCGGAACCGGGTTTCGCTGTCTGTTAGCGCCCGGCTGATGCGCTTCTTTTCCGTTATGTCCTGAAGGATCGAAATGAAATAGGCGACCGTGCCATCCGGATTGCGAATGCAACTGACCGAAAGCAGGACCCAGACAATCCGGCCGGACTTGTGGTAATAACGCTTTTCGATCCGATAGGTCTCTCGCCTGCCCTCAAGCACCTCGTTGAGGAGCCCGACATCCAGGTTCAGATCATCCGGGTGAGTGATGTCCTGAAACGTAATCTTGAGCAATTCGTCGCGCGGATAGCCCACAATTTCGGAGACGCGCCGGTTGACGTTCAGCCATTGTCCCTGAGGGCCCACATGCGCGATCCCCACGCTGGCATGCTCGAACGTGGCCCGGAACATGGCATCACTTTCAACCAGCATGACTGCCGGTTTATTCGGTTCCTCGGGCTCACCGGTCGACATGCCTTGAGTTCATCCTTGATGGAGAGTTATTAATTCAGGTAACTACGCGAAGATGTAAATCAGGTTACCCTGACTGTACTCATCATAGGTCATTGTAACCATGTAATTTTTGACGCCAGACTGCACACAGGGCGTTGCAGGCGCATCCTAGTGTGGCGACGCCAGAATACATATTTCACACGCAATGTATCGCTCGGCTCTTGAGGCCGGTTCTTCCCCTTCCCAAGTCAGGAAAATGAGGAATTCGATTCGCCTCATCGGCAATTCTGCGCCATACTTGAATCCTGAAAAAACAAAGGAGACCGCCCGTGCAGATACAGATTACTGGCAAGCATATGGATCTCGGAGAGGCTCTGCGGAGCCGCATCGAAGACGGACTGGAGGCGGCAGTCAGTAAGTATTTCAACCGAACCGGCGACGCTCGCGTTTTCGTGTCCCAACAGGGCCCCTTCGTCGAAGTTGACTGCAACGTGCACCTGCCCTCTGGCATTATCCTCCAATCGACCGGCAAGGCGGAAGACCCTTATGCTGCACTGGAAAACAGCCTCGACAAGATGGAAAAACGGGTGCGTCGCTACAAGCGCCGACTGAAGGACCATCATGCCGGTACATCGGCTCCAATGCCGAACGAACTGGCTCCGGAAGCCGTGTTCCAGGTGAATGGTCACGATGCCGCCGAGGAAGAGCATTACGAAGAGCCGGATGACACACCGCTGACTGTCGCCGAAACATCGCACTCAATTCGGACAATGAGTGTCTCAGAAGCTGTTATGCAGCTCGAACTGCAGGAAGTGCCGGCCCTAATGTTCAGAAATGCTGGCCATGACGGGCTTAATATGGTCTACCGCCGACCAGACGGTCATATTGGATGGGTGGATCCAGCGAACGTCCCGAGGAACTAGTCCGGAACACGGAAAGTAACTTCATGGCGACTGATTTGACATCCCTGCTCACGGGCGGGGTAATCATACCATCTTTGGAAGCGAAAAGCCGCAAACAGGCAATTCACGCGCTCGCAGAGGCTCTTGCCGAAGCGACAGGCATTGGCCTGCGTGAGATTGAGGATGCCGTAATGGAGCGCGAACGCCTCGGATCGACCGGTGTCGGCGAAGGCGTTGCCATCCCGCACGCCCGTCTTGAGGGCGTCGACGCACCTGTCGGCGGCTATCTGAGACTGGTCCACGGCGTCGATTTCGAAGCGATTGATGATCGCCCTTGCGACCTGATTTTCATGCTGCTGGCTCCGAAATCTTCGGGCGCTGACCATTTGCGGGCCTTGGCCCAGGTAAGCCGCACATTCCGCCAGAGCGCCGTACGTGACGCCTTGCGCGAAGCGAATACGGAAGAAGAAGTCAAAGCGATTGTCTGCCGCGAAGCTGTCGAACAATCTGCCTGAGACACGCCTGACTTCACTGACATGAAAAAGCCCGCCGAATATTTCCGGCGGGCTTTTTGTTTGGATGTCGACCGAGCGCCGATCAGCCTTCGCTTGGCTGCTGCTCAGAGAAACCGCGCAGCTTCAACAGCGGCTCAATGGTTGGGTCGGAGCCACGGAAATTCCGGTACAGCTCGTCTGCTTCGCGCAGACCGCCAGATTCATAGACCCATTTCTTCAGCCGCGCCGACAGTTCGGGATCATAGATGTCGCCCGTATCGCGGAACGCGGTGAAGCCATCGGCATCCAGAATCTCGGACCAGAGATAGGCGTAATAGCCTGCCGAATACCCACCCGCGAAGATGTGGCTGAAATACTGGCTGCGATAGCGCGGTTCGATCTCCGGGATCAGGCCGTATTCCTCCAGCACTTGTTGCTCAAATGCCCGGGCATCGGTGATTTCGGCGGCTTCCTCCGAAGTCAGCATGTGCCAACGCAAGTCCAGCAGCGACGCAGCGATGAACTCAGTCGTCTTGAACCCCTGATTGAAGGTCGCAGCAGCGTTCATCTTGTCGATCAGTTCGAGCGGAATTGGCTCGCCGGTTTCGTAGTGATTTGCATAGGTTGAAAGCACTTCGGGGGCGCCAGCCCAATGCTCGAGGATCTGGGCGGGGAATTCAGTATAGTCACGAGGACCGTCAACACCGGAGAATGTGGAGTAACGGATCTGCGTCAGCAAGCCATGCAGACCGTGGCCGAATTCGTGGAACAGCGTCTCAACTTCGTCAAACCGCATGAGGGTCGGCTCACCCTCGGCCGGAGTGATCAGATTGAGATTGTTGGTGATGATCGGGCGAATATTGTTGCCATTGACGTTGGACGTGTCGCGGAACGAGCTCATCCACGCTCCACCACGCTTGGAATCGCGGGCATACATATCGACCATGAACAGGCCGAGATGGTCACCGGTTTCCGCATCCTTGACGTCATACGCGGTCACAACCGGATTCCAGCCGTCAACCTCGACCGGCTCGATCGTGATGCCGAGCAATTTGGAGGCAACATCGAACGCCCCGTCCCGCACGGCGCCGAGTTCGAAATATGGTTTCAACGCATTGTCATCGAAGGCGTAGAGATCCTGGCGGACCTTTTCGGAATAGTGCCACCAATCATGTCCGGCAATCTGGAATTCGTCGCCAACCATGTCTTGCATGGCCGCGCGTTCTTCCTTGGCACGCTCGAGGCCCGGTTCCCAGACGCGGAGCAGGAACTCCTCGGCGCCTTGCGGCGTCTTGGCCATGCGTGTTTCCAACTGGTAGTGTGCGTGGGACTTGTATCCCATCAATTCGGCACGCTTGGCACGCAGCTGGGCAACCTTGATCGCGAGCGGGCCATTATCGAACTCGCCCTCGGACGCACGCAGGCGATAGCCATCGAACATCTTCGCGCGCAGATCGCGGTTCTCGCTCTGCGTCATGAAGGTCTCGTAGACAGAGCGGTCAACGGTCAGGACCCACTTGTCTTCGCCGTCGACTTTCAGGGCGCTTTTGAAATCGTCTGAAAGGCCGACAAGCTCTGCCTCGTCAGTGACCTCGATCTTGAAAGCCTTGGTCGACAGGAGCAAATTGCGACCGAACTTGGTGGTCAGGCCCGACAATTCCTCATTGATCGCGGCGACCTCGGTTTTGACTTCCGGGGAAAGGTCCGCGCCATTGCGGACGAATTCGCGATGGACAAGTTCCAGCAGCCGCGCATCCTGCTCGTCCAGCCCCAGCCGATCACGCTGGCTGTAGACGGTCTTAACGCGCTCGAAGAGATCCTGATTGAAATTGATCGCGTTCATCTCGCGAGTCAGCATGGGCCAGATTTCAGCCTCCAGCTCGCTCAGCGTGTCATTGGTATCTGTATTTGTGATGTTGCCGAAAACATTCAAAACCTTGTTCAGCGACCCACCGGCGACGTCAATCGCGACGATTGTGTTCTCGAATGTCGGCGCGTCCGGATTGTCGACAATGGCATCAATGTCCGCACGCAACTCCAGAATCGCCTTCTTCGTTGCCGGCATGTAATGCCCATCATCGATTTCGGCGAAGGGTGGTACGCCATAGTCGGCCGTCCACTCCTGACGGAATGGATTGCCTGCGAGTTCCTCATCACTGACGACAATCTCCGGCAGCCCGGTCTCGCTGGCGGTCGCCTCGGTTGCAGCAGGCGTTTCCGGGGTTTCCGCTTTCTCGCCACAGGCGGACACGGCAAGGGCGAGCGCAGCAACGCTGCCCGCGAGCAATGATTTTCTGGTCATGGGATCCTCTCAGGTCAGTTAATGCCGTTTAGCGATAAATCACGGCAAAAACCAGACCCGTCGCGGCCTATTTCGGCAGGCGAGCTACGACTTCATGATACTCGGCCAGGGTTTCTTCGAGGATTTGAGCGACGGGCTTGACCGCGTGAATCCGCCCTGCGACCTGCCCCGTAAGGGCAATGCCAGCTTCGAGGTCTCCGTCGAAATAGACTTTCTGCGTCCCGGCAAATTCTCCGAAAATATTCTCCACGCCCTCCTTCAGGATGCGCTCTGTACGCTCCGTACTCAAGGCGCGCAGTGCCGGCCCCGGACCTGATCGGTTCAGGAACACGGTGTCGGTCGCATCCGCAGCAAAGATCGCGTCCTTCCAGTTCTGGTGCACCGGGCTCTCTTCCGAGGACAGGATACGCGTACCCATCAGAACACCTTCCGCGCCAAGCGCAAAGGCAGCGGCCATGCTGCGCCCATCGGTTATGCCCCCTGCTGCAACCACGGGAACATTCACATGTTCGCAAACCAGCGGGATGAGAACCATCGACGCAACATCTTTCGGGTTCTTGAAGCCGCCCCCTTCCCCGCCTTCGACAATCAGGCCATCCACGCCAGCTTCAATCGCCCTTAGCGCGCCCTGAAGCGATGGGACGACATGAAACACGGTGAGGCCTGCCTCCTTCAGCATCGACGTATACTTCATCGGGTCGCCCGCAGATGTTGTGACGAACTTGATGCCCTGATCGATGATGAAGTCGACAATGTTCGGGTCACGCACGAAGGCCTGGGCAACATTCACACCGAACGGTTTGTCCGTCAGGTCGTGCATCTTGAGGATTTCCTCGCGGATCACATCCAACTCGCCAGAAGACGTCTCGATGATGCCCATGCCACCAGCATTCGAGAAGGCCGAAGAGAGTGGCGCGCGAGCGATCCAGCCCATCGCGGCCTGAATGACGGGCTTCTCGATTCCCAGCATTTCGGTGATGCGGGTTTGGACGGGTGCTGTTGCCATGTGACTTCCTCCATTTTGCCGATAAAAGAAGGGGGAATGGCGAGGCCTGCAAGCCCTTGCCTTGCGTCAGTGCCTGCGGGCGGGAAGACTTGCCAATGATCTTGAGACCGCCACGCCTGGACGAATTGCCATACTTGTCGGACCTGTGCCTGCGATCAAAGGCGGTGTGGGACTATGACGAAGCCATGCTGGACGCATTCAAAGACGAACTCACGCTGACCGAGGACGACCTGGAATCAGACGTCATCATTGTGGCGGAGGATTTGCGCGGTGTGGCAGGGGTAGCTCAACTATCTTTTGATGAAACCGGATCGAGCTATCTGGACAAACTGTTTGTCGAGCCGGTCCGGCTCGGCGAAGGCACCGGAAAGATGCTGTATGTCTGGGCGTGCCGGTATGCACAGGGCTCCGGAGCAAAGGAGATGGTCATCGAGGCCGATCCGGATGCGGCGCCCTTCTATGTCCATATGGGAGCAGAGCCGGCCGGAGAAGCCGAGTCTGGCTCCATTCCAGGACGCTCGCTGCCCCGACTGGTGCACGAGCTGTAGTCTAGCATGTCTGACACCCAGCCACCCCCGCCACAAATTCTCGTCGATGCAGATGCGTGCCCCGTCAAGGACGAGATATACAAGGTTGCACTACGCCATGACACGCCTGTGGTGATCGTTGCCAATTCCTATATCCGCATTCCCGAGCACAGATTGGTCAGCCGCAAAATCGTGTCAGATGGCTTCGATGCGGCCGATGACTGGATTGCGGAAGCTTCCACACCAGAGTCAGTCGTCATCACAGCGGACATCCTGCTGGCCGACCGCGCCCTGAAGGCGGGCGCAGCCGTCATTTCCCCGAATGGAAAGCCCTTCACGGATGCCTCAATTGGCAATGCCGTGGCCGTGCGCGCAATTCATTCCGATCTTCGTGCAGGCCTCGGCGACGGCATCGCCCGCGGACCAGCCCCCTTCTCCAAGTCGGATAGGTCGCGCTTTCTCTCAGCTCTGGACGCAGCCCTCGTCGCGCTGAAGAAAACCCGCAGCTAAGTGTGAGCCGATTGTTACCGGAGCGCGGAGATACTTGCCCTTAACGCCTGAAGTGCTAGAGCCTCGGCATGAACGGCATTACTCTTCACAAGGGCGACCTGCCCGCTGGTATCGACTTTGGCCCTGTTGTGGCGGTGGATACCGAGGCAATGGGCCTGAACCTGTTGCGCGACAATCTCACGCTCGTCCAACTTTCGTCCGGGGATGGCACGGCCCACCTGGTACAGCTGGACCGGGACTATAACTGCCCGAACCTCAAAAAAGTCCTGACCGACCCGAAAGTGCTCAAACTGTTCCATTTCGCGCGGTTTGACGTATCGATGATGAAACGCTGGATTGGCATCGATTGCGCGCCGATCTGGTGCACCAAGATCGCCTCGAAGCTGGCGCGTACCTATACGGATCGCCATGGCCTGAAGGACGTCGCACGCGAAATCGCAGGCGCTGACATGTCCAAGGCCCAGCAAAGCTCAGACTGGGGCTCAGCCGAACTGACCGACGCGCAACTTCAGTATGCCGCCTCTGACGTGCTTTACCTGCACAAGATCAAGGACGGGCTGGAAGCCATGCTGAAGCGCGAAGGCCGGCTGGAACTGGCCGAGGCCTGTTTTGCATTCCTGCCAATTCGCGCGACGCTCGACTTGTCCGGGTGGGCAGAAACCGACATTTTTGCGCATAGCTGACATAGTCGTCATGCCTTCGCCGCTTTTGTTTCGGAGCATGGGCCGCTAAACGATTACTGTAGTTAAGAAAACAGGCAACCGCGTATCCATGGACGCCGTCAAGCATCACGATCCGGCATCATTATGGGCTCCGCGGCGCCAATTGACGCTGGACCAGGCCCGCAAGCGGTCTCAAGGCGTGCGCCTGTTACGCCTCGCCTTTTCGGCTTGCGCGGCCATCTCGATTGGCTTGTTTCTTGGATACATTGTGCGCAGCGCTATCGCGAAGGATGCGACACCTGTCCAGGTGGCGCAGGGTGAAACCGTCACCATGCTCAATCCGCGTTTTTCAGGCCGGGATTCGGTCGGGCAGAGCTTCAACATCACGGCAGATGCGGCGCGACGGCGCCAAACCACCGGTACACTGGTCGATCTCGTCAATCCTGTTCTGTTGGACCAGACTGGAAGCGAAATCCGCGCACCATCGGGGATGTATGACCGTGATGCCGGAATTCTGGAACTGTATGAGGATGTCCGCATCGCGGATGCCAATGGATTCACCTTCATGACATCTGGCGCGCGCGTGTTCGTCGATGAGGGGCGCGTCGAAGGTCTTTCGCCATTGCAAGGCAGAGGGCCTCTTGGCGATATCAGCTGTGACTCGTATGAAGTTCTGGAAGATGGCAACCGCGTCATCTGCAAAGGCAATGTCAAAACGGTGCTCTACCCTGCCCCGGAAGACACAAATGAAACGATTGAAGGTGAGACAGATGGCTCTCAATAGAATTCTTGTTTCGCTGACCGCTCTGGCAGCCTTCGCAATGCCGGCCGCCGCGCAGATCTCTTCTGAAGGCGGCCCGATCTACATCAATTCGGAACGTACCGAGAGTCTGGAGCGCGAGCGCAGGGTGCTGCTGATCGGCAATGTCGATATCCAGCAGGGCGATGCCCGCTTGCGCGCGGATACGGTGACCATGATCTTTGCGGAAAAGCCGGCTGGCACGACGCAATCCACCAGCGTCGGCGGCGGTTTCGGTCAGGTCAAGACAATGATCGCCGAGGGCAATGTCTTCTACATCACAGCAGATATGAAGGCCAAGGGCGATCGCGGCGTATATGATGCGGCCAGCGATATCATCACCATGACCGGGAATGTGGCCCTGTTGCGCGAGCGCGACGTGGCCGAAGGCGCCGTATTACGGGTCGAGATCGGCAATCGCCGGACAACGCTGGACGGGGGTGACGGACGCACCCGAATGGTGATTGATCCGGACAATCAGTCAGGAAACTGAAAAAATTTTGGCGCGCACGTGAAGCCGATCTTAAGTATGTAAGGTTAAGCCTGTTTCCGGGTGGCAATATCCCAGTAGATTGAGGGAATTCAGAAAAGATGACGGATTCGGCCGAAGGCCTTGTCGTAAACAGCATTGCCAAGTCTTTTGGCAAGCGACAGGTCGTGCGGGATGTGTCTCTGAGCCTTCAACGTGGGGAAATTGTCGGCCTGCTTGGACCCAATGGGGCCGGCAAGACGACCTGCTTTTACATGATCATGGGCCTGATCGGCGCGGATTCCGGATCGATTTCCATCGATGGCGAAGACGTGACCCGTTTACCCATGTACCAGCGCGCGCGCCTTGGCGTGGGCTATCTTCCACAGGAAGCCTCGATCTTTCGGGGCATGACCGTGGAAGAAAATGTGATGGCCGTCGCGGAACTGGTCGAAAAAGACCGGGCAAAGCGTATGGCACAGGTCGATAGCCTGCTCAGCGAATTGCATGTGGAACATCTTCGTGGCCAGGCAGCCACGTCGCTATCCGGGGGCGAACGCCGCCGGGTGGAAATTGCCCGTGCGCTCGCATCGCGTCCAAGCTTCATGCTACTGGATGAACCGTTCACCGGTATCGACCCGCTCGCCATTTCCGACATTTCCGATCTTGTCCGCTATCTCAAGCAGCGCGGCCTGGGTGTTCTGATCACGGACCACCAAGTACGCGAAACCTTGCAGATCGTCGACAAGGCCTATGTAATGTATGAAGGTGAAGTCCTGTTTGATGGGACGCCGCAAGACGTGCTCACCAACGAGGATGTACGCAGGGTCTATCTGGGTGAGCAGTTCGCCGCTTAGGAAAAAGGCGCGGGCTTGGGAATGAAACAGTCACTCGACATGCGCCAGGGCCAATCCCTGGTAATGACGCCACAGCTTCAGCAGGCGATCAAGCTGTTGCAACTGTCAAACCACGAACTGTCGGAATTCGTCGAAGCGGAGATTGAACGCAATCCCCTGCTCAACAAGGCCGAAGAAGAGGGTGCCGCGGAAAGCGACGCCCCGAGAACGGAAAATCGCGAACAACTTTCGCTGGACGACACATCTGGCCTCGGCGCGGCGCGCGAGCAACTCGATGCACCGGGTGAAGACGTCTATGAACCGGGCACAGGTTCGGATGCGGCGATGCCAGCCGGAAATTCCGGACCATCGGCAACGACGGACTGGTCCACCGCCAGCAGCGGCGGCGGATCCGGGGAGGACTTCGATTATACCGCAAATATAAGCTCCGAAATATCCCTTCACGAACATTTGCACACGCAGCTGAACCTGGCTGGCCTTTCAGCGGCCGATCGACTGATCGCGGCCCGCCTGATCGACGAAACCGACGATACGGGATATCTGCGCGCCGATCTGGAGGAAGTCGCCACGGCGCTGGGCGCTGACATCGCGAATGTCGAGGCCGTATTGGGTGTATGCCAGGGCTTTGATCCGACGGGCGTCATGGCGCGCTCGATACCGGAATGCCTGGGCCTGCAACTGAAGGAGCGGGGTCGATATGATCCGGCCATGGAAGCCATGGTCAAGAATCTCCAACTCGTTGCCAAGCATGACCTGAAAGGCCTTGCGGATATCTGCGGTGTCGACAAGGAAGATCTGCTCGACATGATGACGGAGCTGCGCCAGCTGTCACCGAAGCCGGGTTCCAGCTTTGCCGGCGATGCATCGGTCGCGGTGACACCAGACGTTTATGTGCGCGAAATGCCCAACGGCATGTTTGCCGTTGAGCTGAATTCGGAAAACCTTCCGCGTGTCCTGATGGACAAGGCCTATTATGCCGAAGTGACGGCCTTGCCGATGCGCGACAAGGAAAAGGAATTCATCTCCGAATGCGCCGCATCGGCCACATGGCTGATCAAGTCGCTAGACCAGCGCGCCCGCACCATCCTGAAAGTCGCCAGTGAAATCGTCCGCCAGCAGGACGCCTTCTTCGCGCATGGCGTCGCACATTTGCGACCGTTGAATCTGAAGCAGGTCGCAGACGCGATCGAGATGCATGAATCCACGGTCAGTCGCGTGACGACGAACAAGTACATGTCGACCCCACGCGGCCTGTTTGAACTGAAATACTTCTTCTCCGCCTCAATCCCTGCAACAGGTGGCGGCGAAGCACATTCAGCCGAGGCAGTCCGCCATCGGATCAAGAATCTCATTGAGAACGAGAAGCCTGATGATGTGCTGTCGGACGACCAGATCGTCGAAATTCTGACAGGCTATGGCGTGGATATCGCCCGCCGCACCGTCGCGAAGTATCGCGAAAGCCTCAACATCCCGTCCAGTGTCCAGCGCCGCCGCATCAATCGCGCGAGCGCCTGACCCCTATTCAGTCTCCGGGACCGGCTCGAACATCGCGTTCAGATAGGCCGCAAGGCGCACACCGCCCTTGCTCATCTGCTGGTTCAGGATTGGCCGCGCCATATAGGCGTAGTCGTAGGACAGGATTTCCGATTCCGGATAGATCGTGTCGCGAATGGCGGCACTCTCATCGGCCCATTGTCCGGGCGTGGCCGAGCCCCACTCGCCCAGGTCAGCCGGCGTGATTTTCTGAACCAGCCAATTGGCCCATTCGGTATAGGAGAGCTCTTCATACTGAATGAGCTTCTCGTCCCAGACCTCGTGCAAATTCGACATTTCCTCGAAGAAGACGACATCGACCCAGTTCCCGCCCCGGTCGGTGCCGTTGCCGGCATGGAGCGGCTGCTGGAGGTCCCCGACAAGGTGCACAATGAACCGAAGCGCCAGTTGGCGCTCCTCAAGGGACGCGGCAGGATCGAGCACGGTGGCCCGAAAACTTGCAAGCGCCGTGATGGCGTCTCCGTTCGCGGGCGGTGTCACATCCGCATAGGTCTGCCCTTCAGGGATCGTGACATAATGCCAGGGATTGGCTTCCGAGCGCCAGAAGGAGTCTGGATTGGAACGCATATAGTCTGGCCAGTCGGATGCTTCGGCAAGACCTTCGGGTCCGAGAATGTCTTCGATAGCTGTTGCAGCGGGTTCGCTAAGATAGGTCGTCGCGACCTCCCCCACGATGCGGTGGCCGGTCTTGCCCCAGGCTGAGGCCGGAAGGGCGAGCGCCGTCACCGCGAGCGCGCTGGCAATCAATCGAAACATGGGGAAACCTCCAACCATCAAAACCTAATTCCAGAAAGCCCTAGCGCGGCCATGCGTCAATTGCATGAAGACGCCTGCGCCCGCCAATCAGAGATATGGATCGAGATCGACACGCTTCGGCAAACTCGGCTGTGCGCCGGGCTTCGTACACGCAACAGCGCCCGCAGCCACCGCGAACTCCAGCGCCTTCTGAGGAGACTGGCCCTCGATCAGGGCCACGGTCAGCGCCGCGGTGAACGTGTCCCCGGCTCCGACCGTGTCGACCACGTTCACTTTCGGGGGTAACGCCTGAGCGATCTGCTTGCCATCTTTCCAGAGCGTTGCCCCGTCACCGCCAAGCGAGATCGCAACATACGCATCCAACTGGTGTAACGCCCCGCCATAAAAGGCCGCTTCGGTCTCGTTCACGCTGATCAGGTCCGCTTCAGCTAGCAATGCGTCGGGCACGACCATGGCCGGAGCAAGGTTCAGGCTTACAAATCCGGTGGCCTTGCGCGCTGCTGCAAGCAACGTGTCTGCGCTGACTTCCAGAACCCCCATCATGTGTTCAATCTCGACGAATTCGACATCAGCAGGGCGCAACACGGCATTCGCGCCGGGGCAGACCACTATCTGGTTCTCGCCATCGGCAGACACCGCGATCAGCGCGACGCCCGTTGTTTCCCCATTCACGTGTTGGACTCCAGACAGGTCCACGCCGCCGGCCTGTAACAGCTTCAATGCTTCCTCTGCCATATCGTCCGCGCCGACAGCCCCCACCAGACGAACATCCGCGCCCAGACGGCGCGCCGCCAAAGCCTGGTTCGCGCCCTTGCCGCCGGGATGGCGGGCAAGCGTGGCACCCGTCACCGTTTCCCCCGGCCGAGGCAAACTCGCACCCGTCGCGACGATATCGAGATTGATAGATCCAACAATCGTGATCATGATGTCTCCAGCAAATCCTTCACCAACAAAAAGAAGCCCGCGGCATCCGCCTTGGTGATCCAAGTATGGCGACCCGTTTCCAGTTTGGACGGCCGGGTCTGTCCGAAACGCGCGCCCGATTCTGATTCAACCGTCACGTCAGCCCTTCGGCCCTCGAACAAGTGCGGCGCAAGCAGGAATGCGATTGTGGAGGGATCATGCATCGGCGTGCGCTTGCCCTTCCATTTCTGTTCCAGAGCATTCGCCGCTTCCAGCAGCTGGACCATGATGCGCGGCCGGTCGCCCTCCAGTGTGCGGAAGGGAGCCAGATGGGAGTCGAGCGCCCGGACCTGATGCGTCACATCCAGAGAGAGTATTGTGGCTGACGTCTCGCTCCCCAGCACAACGGCCGCCGCATGGGGGTCTGCAAAGACATTGAACTCGGCAAAGGGCGTGATATTGCCGCCCTCGCTGTCAGCGCCGCCCATAAGGACCAGTTGGTCAATACTCTCCGCAATATCCGGCGCCATGATCAGCGCTGTCGCGAGATTGGTCATCGGCCCTGTCATCACGATCGACAGGCCCTTCGGCCCGGCGGCGCGAAGCATGTCGATCAGCGCGTTGACGGCATGCGCTTCGGCCAGCGGCGTTTCCGGCGCAAACGGTTCAAGCCCGGCAATCCCGCTTTCACCATGGAAATCCTCCGCAGTGACCGGCGTGCGCACCATCGGACGCGGGCACCCGGCATATACGGGGACCTCCCTGCGGTCCATCAAGTCGCACATCATGCGCGCATTCCGGCTGGTCAGATGAAGCGGCACGTTGCCGGCAACGGTCGTGATGGCACGTATGTCCAGATCTGAACTGGCCAGCGCCATCATCAACATGACGGCGTCATCCACACCGGGATCACAATCAATTATCAGGGGAATACGGGACATGGCGCTTCGCAGGATTCGGCAATCAAGTGACAAGACAGGCGACAATGCCTAAGCAGGAAGCCCGCACTTGGCCAGAGGATACCTGCGTGACCGACCCGTCCCCTTCCCTGATTGACCGACTTCAAACTGCCGCGAGCGCCGCGCGTGAACAGGCCCACGCTCCCTATTCCAAATTCAAGGTTGGCGCCGCCGTCTTGGATGAACAGGGCAGGATTTTCGCGGGCTGCAATGTCGAGAATGCGGCCTATCCATTAGGAACGTGCGCTGAAGCGGTCGCCCTGGGTGCCATGGTGGTTTCGGGCGGAAAGACTTGCTCGCACGTGCTGGTAATAGGCGGGGACGGAGACCTTTCGCCATGCGGTGGCTGCCGCCAGCGTATTGCGGAATTGTGTGGTCCGGACTGCATCGTCTACGCGGTAGCAGCGGACGGGACCGCCCTGAAAGAGTGGAAGATGGCAGATCTGCTCCCGAACGCCTTTTCGTTTGATCGTTAGGTGCTTCTTTCCGCGTTCCGCGCAGCGTCTTTCGCCTGCAAGTCTGCGATCGCGTCAAGATAGCGCTGGCTCAGCTGCGGGCTTTCGAGGTTGAGCCCCATTGCTTCGAGCGCCATTTGCGTGTCCACCTTTTTCCGACCTCGTCCCACCAGCCGCGCCACCATGCGGCTCTCCGCAATCAGCTTGCCCTTGCTGTGAAACTGATGACGGAAACAAATATAGCAGTCAGCCCACCCAACCAGTTGCGTCGTCAGTTCGAATTTCTGCGGGAATTTCATCATCCGATAGAAGGTGATGGACTCGTGCTGGATGATCGGACTCCAGCCGCGCTTGCGATACGTCATCAGCGCACCGGTACGGCCCATATAGTTCATCGTGCCGAGATCGGTGAACGAGGAATAGCGCGAATTGGTCATGTGACCCAACGGGTCCTGGTCACCTATCCAGACGGAGGAGCGGACTGTGTGAACATCCATCAGTCCGGTCCGCTTTTTCGTGAAGAAAGCCGGAAGGAAAATACGAAGAAACCTGAAGAACAGATTCATGGACTTACTCTAACCCGTGGACGCGTATCATGGTAAACAGAGATTTCGCTCTCAAGCACCAGATCACGCTGCGTAACAACTGCACCTTTGCTCTGAACGTCATGCAATAGAATGAAGAGCGCCGGTACGACCAGCTTTCGCAAGTCGCAGGCCAGAAACGTAGTAAATGCTCCGCAAGACAGAAAAAAACCGGCACATTCTGTGCCGGTTTAGTTCAGATGGAGAAGCACCATGTCGTTGCTTCAATAGTTCTATGCGTGACACGCAGAAGAGTTCATTTTTCAGGAGATGTCTTGGTTAACGCTTTCAGGTTCGGCGTTTACTTGCGACCTGCCATACAGGATCAGAAGCGCGACCAGACCAATCGACGTGCCCTGACTGGAAAAAAGTTCAAGCATGAGCGCGAAAAACCAGCCGGGAATCGATGTACGGGTCTGCGCTTCAACGAGAATGTCTCCCGAGCCCGTGCCCAGCAGTTCCGCATTTGCGGTCTCAATTCGCGCCAGCAGGTCGTCACGGCGGCGCGCCAGTCCGAGTTCATTCTGTGCGTCTCGGTAGGGCTTCTGGTGCGTTCGTCCGACCCGCTCGACCTCTTCTATATAGGCCTCCAATCCATCGACTGATCGGGTTTCTGGAGGGATGCCTTCCAACTGGCGCCGCCAGTCAGCGATCTGTGTGGCGAGCACGTCCCGGTTTGAACCAGCCCGGACAAGCTCTGCCTCGGCGGCCTGATTGTTGGCGGCGATGTACATTTGCGTGCCAACAATAGAAGTGCCCCCTCCAGCAAGGGCGAACAGCAAGGCACGAACCCCCTCTTTCATTCGGTGGTTGGCCGAATGCCAATAGAAGAAAGTGAAGCCACCGAATGAAATGATCGCCGCGATCACGCCGGTCCATCCCCAGACGCCCGACTGAAGCGGGTCGGCCACGGATTTGGAAAAGGCTTGATAGTTCGCAAAACCGGAGAGGCCCGCTGCCGCGAGGCCTGCCCCGAGGAAGACGAGGGCCAGCAATGTGATGATGATCTTCTCGCCTGTGTGACGACCCTGACGCGCCGCCTTGCGGGCTTGTTTGCGCTCTAGTCGTATTTCGGCGTCGGACCGGACCCGCTGCCCCTCCCCCAATTGCATCACTCTCGGCTCGGCGCGAACGACCGCGTGGGTTGCCCGGATCGGCGCTTCTGAGAATTCAGCATCCATGATGGCGGGCGCCCGGGCTTCCTGGGCCAGCTCGCCGCTTTCAAGCGCGCGAACAAGCTCCCGGAACGAGCCCGATTGACCACAATTGGCGCAATGGAACTTTTCGGTCAGCTGGTTCAGCGTCAGACTATTATCGCCGGCCTCGATACAGTCCGGGGTCAGGGGGCATGTACTTTTGAGTTCAGCTTCATCCTGACTGGAATCCAGATCCAGTCCCAGGTCCCGAAGGCGTTGCAGATCAAATTGGCGACGATCGTCTGCCATGCAGCGCCTCCCATACCAGCCCGGCACATGTTCCTGACGTGTTCTAGCGGGTTAGGAGCCAGTTCGTCACCCCTGCACCGCACGTTTCGGTCACAAGCCCGTCAACAATGCGGTTCCATCTTTACGACAACAGCTTTGAGGCCTTAAGTCTGTATTAATTCAGTCCGCTGGACACTCAGGAAAATCAAGGCCCACAGGATGTGAGGCTCTCAGGAGGACACTCAATGACGCTGCCGCGTTCGCTCGCCATTCCCAAGACGTGGAAGAATTTCAATTATGCGAGCTTCTTTTCAGCCTTCGGCTATCCGGCACTCGGCCTGGCGCTGTTCATCACCATGATCGTGCTTGGCGTTGCCCTGAGCCAACTGACCTTCCATTGGTGGTACGTTCCGCTGGCCATCGCCGTGATCGGCGCATCGATCTTCGTTTGCAATGCCGGCATTGGGCCGCTTCACCGCATCCTTCAGCATCGCGCAGGCGAACTGGCAATGCCCGGCCAGATCGTGACCATGATCAATCTCGTGATTGCCATGCAGGGCAATGTGAAGGACTGGGTGAACTATCACTCCCAGCACCATCGCTTTTCAGACAAGCCGGGCGATCCGCACAATCCGTTCGAGTCCAAGCGCTGGGCCTGGGTCGGCTGGATCCTTTGGCGTGATCACCGCGACACTCAGCGCCCTCTGGCAATGTGGTTGAAGAACCAGCCAGCTGTAGTGTGGATGGACCGTTTCTATAATGAGATCAGCCTCGTCGTTCATCTCGTGATCCCGGCCGCGATCTATCTGATCGTCTGGGCCGCTGGTGGCTCATTGCTGCTAACTGCGCTGATCCATGCGTCGGTTGTGATTGGCCGCGCCATTCAGTTCCATGCCACGGTCTATGGCATCAACGTGCTGGGCCATCTGAAAACCCCAATCTGGGCTGACCATATGATGGCGCTGTTGACTGGCGGCGAAGCCTTCCACGACCATCACCACGACCAGCCCATCAGCGCGCTGCACCGTCCGCGTCGCGGCGTCTGGAACCGGATTGTCGACTATAATGGCACGATCCTTCTGGTCATGGAAAAGATCGGGTGGGTGCGGAATCTAAAAATCGCGCCCCAGTTCGCCTAAACTTCCAGCTCGGAAATCCTACGCCTATAGCAGCGAATATGAACAGCTGCTCATATTCACCGGGTGCGGACAGTCGTTCGCACCCGATTTCCTTTCTAACAACGCGTTAATGCCACATGTGTGCCCGATTTCGCCCGGAGATTAACATGCATCAGGCCGGGTGGCCCGATGTAGATTTCTGGACAGGGACGCACGCATGAAAAAGCTCATCACAACACTCGCCGCCGGCGCAGCCGCCATCGCCCTGATGGGGCCAGCCTCCGCCAAGATACCCGCACCGGAGCCGGACGATGATCCGGGGGCGGTGCATTCCTATATCCTGCTCGACCGAACAGGCTCAATGAGCAGCATCTGGGATGAAGCCCTCACATCCGTGAATGCGTATGCTGCGAGCGTTGGCGAGGCCGATGAAGGGGAAATCGAAGGTAGCGACATCAAAACCGATGTGACGCTGGCCATCTTCGATTTTCAGGAGAGCATGCAGTTTGATGTCTTGCGCGAGAAAGTTGGCGCCGAAGACTGGACGGATGTTACCAATGAGGAAGCCAATCCGCGGGGGATGACGCCCCTGTTCGACGCAATTGGCCGGATGGTATCGCTGGCCGAGGCTGACGACCCGGAAAAGGCTGTGATCGTGATCATGACGGACGGCCTGGAGAACTCATCTCGTGAGCTTACCCGCGATGGTGCCAAGGCTGCGCTCGACAGGGCCGAGGCAAAAGGCTGGGAAGTTGTCTTCCTCGGCGCAGAATTTGCCCGCTTTGACGATGCCGAAGCCGTCGGTGTTTCCGCCTCGAAAACGATGGCGGTGGGCCAGGGCTCAATGCGAGACTCCATGTCGGCGCTGGCCAAGAAATCCCGCGCCTATGGCAAGGGCGAGGAAGCAGAGATCATCTTCAATGACGAAGATCGCGCAATTGCTGACGAGGAAGGCGTTAAACAACGCAAGGGACAGTAAAGGGGACGACCGGGAGCCGGGCTCCCTTTCCGTCCTCGTAGCCCGCTTCCATTAAAGAGGCCCGCCCCCGAGAACCGGGAGCGGGCCTTTGAGGCGTTGCTGAGACGGCGTGAGCCGATCAGCGCGGAGCCATGCGAATGGCACCGTCGAGGCGAACGTCTTCGCCATTGAAGTAGCCATTGCTGAGCATCTCACATGCGAGTGACGCATATTCGTCCGGGTTACCGAGACGAGCTGGGTTCGGAACCGAGGCAGCAAGCGCCTGTTTCACATTGTCAGGTGCGCCCTGCATCAACGGGGTGTTGAAGATACCCGGCAGGATCGTGTTGACGCGGATCAGTTCGCGAGCAAGGTCGCGCGCGATTGGCAGGGTCATGCCGACAACACCGCCCTTGGAGGCGGAGTAGGATGCCTGGCCCATCTGGCCGTCTTCAGCAGCAACAGACGCCGTGTTCACAATTGCGCCGCGCTCACCGTCGATCGGATCCAGCGTCATCATGCCAGCCGCAGACTTCGCGATGCAGCGGAAGGTGCCGACAAGGTTGATCTGGATAATCATGTTGAACTTGTCGAGCGGGAAATGGGTGATCTCACCTGTTTCCCGATTACGGCTGGCCGTCTTGATGGCATTGCCCGTACCGGCGCAATTGACGAGGATGCGTTCCTGGCCAATGGCAGCGCGGGATTTTGCAAAGCCAGCGTCCACAGATTCTTCGTCAGTCACGTTCACCTTGCAGAAAACGCCGCCGAGTTCCTTGGCGAGAGCTTCGCCCTTCTCCTCATTGAGATCAAAAAGGGCGACTTTGACGCCCTGCGATGCCAGCTTACGGGCGGTTGCAGCACCAAGGCCAGACGCGCCACCTGTAATAACGGCAGAGATATTCGAGTTCAGTTCCATGGGCTGCTGCCCTCCCTTGTTTTTGTTGATACACTGTTGGTCTATAGTGCTGACAGGAGTTCGCAATGTCTGACGCAGCGGAAATTATCAACATGGTCAAGGACGCCGAGGGACGGTTCACACCGCAATCGGTCGAGCGCCTTGAACGCAATACGAGAGGGCTCGTGCCCAAGCTGTTGCGCGTTGCCGGAAAGATACCGTTCGCGGATGACCTTGCGGCAGCTTATTTCGCCGCGCGCGATCCTGACACGCCACTCAAGGCAAAAGGCGTTCTGTTTGCCGCCGGCGCCTATTTCGTAATGCCAATTGACTTGCTGCCGGATTTCCTGGCCGGGCTCGGTTTTACAGATGACGCAACCGTGCTGGCCACGGCACTGGGCATTGTCGGCATGCATGTGAAAGACGTGCATCGCGGAATGGCACGACGCCTGCTCCGCCTGCCGGAACCAGTCAAGCGCGCAGACTGATCCGGTGACACTTCCAACTGGCGTCCTGCTCGCATCGATGGTCCTCGGCGTCCTGTACGGCACGGCCTTCTGCTGGCGACCGCACAGCCTGCTCAAGCTGATCGTGAAAACCGGCTCCACCGCCCTGTTGGCGCTGTGGGCATATCTGCTGGGCGGCCCAGTCCTGCTGGTGGCCGGGCTCGCCCTCAGTTCTCTTGGTGATTTCTTCCTTGAGGCCGACGAAAATGACAAATTCCTTCTGCCTGGCATGGGCGCGTTCTTTGCCGCGCATGTCGCCTATATCGCCCTGTTCTGGGCGCTGCCCCAGGCCGACCGGACCCTGTTGATCCTCGCAGCACAGATTGGCCTGATCGCCTGCGGGGTTGTTTTCATTCGCTGGCTGGCGCCGTGGGTCACAAAGGGCATGCGCCTGCCGGTGATCGGATATGGCGGCATCATCCTGATGATGGGCGCTGCCGCCCTGAGGCTCGAGCCCGCTTATCTTCTTGTCCTGCTGGGCGCGCTCATGTTCATCGCGTCAGATGTGATCCTGTCGTTTCAATTATTTGTCAGGCCAGCGGACGCGCCGAAACCCGCCCTGCCCTCTATCGCGCTCTGGTTTCTCTATTATGGCGGTCAGGCCCTGATCGCCTGGGGCGTGCTCAGCAACCTCGCCTAGCGCGGCTTGTCACCATTGATCGTCGCCCGGCGCATGTGGCGGCGATGGCCGTGATAATCATTCAGCGCATAATGCCAGACACAGCGATTGTCCCACATCGTCACGTCGCCTTCCTGCCAGCGCACGCGGCACGTATTGCGCTCTTCCCGTGACAGGTCGAACAGATAGTTGAGCAGCGGCCGGCTTTCCTTCCGGCTCCAGCCCGCAAAGCGCAGCGTGAAAGCGGGGTTGATGAACAGGCCCTTGCGGCCCGTCTCGGGATGCGTGCGGATGACGGGGTGTTCGTATTCCGGCGCATCGGGCGCGGCTTTGGCGTCCATCGACTGGCGCACGGCAGCGGAATAGCCATCCGCGCCGTATTCCTTGCTGGCCGTATGGATGGCGGTCATGCCTTGCAGCGTGGCCTTCAGCCCATCGGACAGCCGATCATAGGCGGCCTGCTGGTCTGCGAATAATGTGTCCCCACCATAGGGCGGCACGTCGATGGCGTGCAGGACCGAGCCGAGTGCTGGCTCCTCAAGGAAGCTCATGTCGGAATGCCAGCCGCCACCGAAATTGGTTTTCTCGTCCGGCTCCTTGATGATCTCCATCAGTTCCGGATGGTCATCCATGCCCTTCACGTAAGGGTGAATGTTCAGCGTGCCGAAGCGGCGGGCAAAATCCTTCTGCTGGTCTGGCGACAGGCCATGCTGGCCGCGCAGAACAATCACCTTGTGATCCAGGAAAGCCTGATGGATCTCATCGAAATCGGCATTGGACAGCCCAGCGAGCAGGTTTGCTCCATGGATTTCGGCACCCAGAGTGCCCGACAGGCGGTGAATGGTGAGGGTCATGGGCCGAAGTGAAGCACCCCACTGCACCAGACGCAATAATGTCATTTGCGCGTCCCATGGAAATGTGAGACAGACGCGGCGGGCCAGGCGCCCCCAACGGTGCCCAGCCTATCTGTGAGGATAGGAGTAAAAACAGATGACGAATGTCGCCAAACCCGGCGTGCTGCCAGCATGCCCGCACTTTTCTTCCGGTCCGACTGCAAAGCGTCCCGGATTTTCCCTCGAAAAACTTGAAACCGCCGCACTTGGCCGCTCTCACCGTTCCGGTGACGCGAAGAAGAAGCTGAAAGCCGCGATTGACCGGTCGAAAGCCATTCTCGGTATTCCGGACGATTATCGCGTGGCCATTGTGCCTGCGTCCGATACCGGTGCCGTCGAGATGTGCATGTGGTCCATGCTGGGCGCAAAGCCCGTGGACGTGTTCGCCTGGGAAAGCTTCGGCCAGGACTGGGTCACCGATGCCACCAAGCAATTGAAGCTGCCTGATTGCGAAACCTACGGCGCCGACTATGGCGCGCTGCCGGATTTCTCCAAGGCGCGCGATGATGCGGACATCATCTTCACTTGGAACGGCACGACCTCTGGTGTGCGCGTGCCGAATGCAGACTGGATCAAGCCGAACCCGGACCGTGTCGTGATCTGCGATGCGACCTCTGCTGCCTTCGCGCAGGACATTGAATGGGCCAAGCTCGATGTCGTGACCTATTCCTGGCAGAAATGCCTTGGCGGGGAAGCGGCCCACGGCATGCTGATCCTGTCGCCGAACGCCGTCCGCCGTCTCGAAACCTATACGCCGGATCGCGCCCTGCCGAAGCTGTTCCGCATGACCAAGGGCGGCAAGCTGAACGAGGACCTCTTCGCAGGCGCCACGATCAACACGCCAAGCATGCTGTGCGTCGAAGACTATCTTCAGGCGCTCGACTGGTGCGAAAGCCTCGGCGGCTGGAAGGGCATGAAGGCCCGCTCCGATGAGAGCCTTGCGCATCTCACGGACTGGGTCGCCAAGACAGACTGGGTCGACTTCCTTTGTCCGGATGCGGATGTCCGCTCCAATACGGGCGTAACCTTCAAGATAGTCGATCCCCGCGTGGCCAACCTGGATGAGGACGCCCAGCGCGCTTTCGTGAAGGCCATGATGAAGCGGCTCGAAGCCGAGAATGCCTGCTTTGATGCGGCCGGATACGCCAAGGCCCCTCCGGGACTGCGCATCTGGTGTGGCGGCTCTGTTGAGCCATCCGACGTCGCCAAGTTGACGCCCTGGCTTGACTGGGCCTTCTCCCAGGAAGCTGCAACGCTCTAGCCCGCGCACCTATTCAAAAGAGATACTGAACATGACCAAAGTTCTGATTGCTGACAAACTCAGCCCCGCCGCCGTGGACATCTTCAAGGCCCGTGGCATCGAAACCGACATCAAGGTCGGCCTGTCCAAGGACGAGCTGATCGAGATCATTCCGCAATATGACGGCCTTGCCGTGCGGTCGGCCTGCAAGCCGGACGCCGACGTGATCGCCGCCGCCGACAAGCTGAAAGTCATCGGCCGCGCCGGGATCGGCGTTGACAATATCGACATCAAGGCCGCCACCGCCAAGGGCGTGGTCGTCATGAACACGCCCTTCGGCAACGCCATCACGACGGCCGAGCATGCCATCGCAATGATGTTCGCCGCCGCCCGCCAGATCCCTGCCGCGAATGCCGAGACGCAAGAGGGCAAATGGCCGAAGTCTGGCTATATGGGCACGGAAGTTTCCTACAAGACCCTCGGCCTGATCGGCTGTGGCAATATCGGCAGCCGTGTCGCGGAACGCGCCATCGGCCTGAAGATGAAGGTCGCTGCCTATGATCCGTTCCTGACGGATGAACGCGCCGTGGAACTGGGGGTCGAAAAGGTCGAACTCGAAGACCTCCTCGCCCGCGCCGACGTCATCACGCTGCACGTTCCGCTGACGGAGCAGACCAGGAATGTCCTCTCCCGCGAAGCGCTGGAGACCACGAAGAAGGGCCTGATCCTGGTCAACTGCGCGCGCGGTGGCCTTGTCGATGAGGAAGCCGTGAAAGACCTGCTGGAAAGTGGTCATATCCAGGCCGCTGCCTTTGACGTGTTCGCTGTAGAACCCGCCAAGGACAATGTGCTGTTCGGCACGAAGAACTTCATCGCCACGCCGCACCTCGGCGCGGCCACGGCCGAGGCGCAGGAGAATGTCGCCCTGCAGGTCGCCGAACAGATGGCGGACTATCTGCTCTCCGGCGCCGTGACCAATGCGCTGAACATGCCGTCGATCACCGCCGAGGAAGCCCCGCGCATCAAGCCGTTTGCATCGCTGGCGGAAAAGCTCGGCAGCTTTGCCGGCCAGATTTCGGATTTCGGCTATGATGAAGTCGTCATCGAATATGAAGGCGAAGTCGCCGACCTGAACCGCAAGCCGCTCACGGCGGCCTTGCTGGCCGGCATGCTGCGCGCCTCGCGCGGTGATGTGAACATGGTGTCCGCCCCGGCGATCCTTGCCGACAGCGGCGTCAAGCTGACCGAGACCAAGACCGAGGACAGCCCGGTCTATGACAGCCTGATCCGCGTCAAGGTGAAGACCAAGGCCACGAAAAACGCCCCCGAGGGCGGCTGGCGCACACTGGCCGGAACGATCATCGCCGGCCAACCGCGCATTGTCGAAGTGAAGGGCATGGCGCTGGAAGGCGATTTCTCGCCGGTCACGCTCTACGTCAACAATCTCGACAAGCCGGGGTTCATTGGTGCGCTCGGCCAGTTGCTGGGCGAATCCGGCATCAACATCGCCACCTTCCATCTCGGCCGCACAGCGGCTGGCGAAGAGGCGATTGCGCTGATTGGCATTGATGCGGTGCCACCCGCAGACATGATGGAGACGCTCGAGGCCTTGCCTCAGGTACGCTATGCGAAAGTGCTGACCTTCTAGTAATTCAGGCCGGCTTTCATACCGGACTTGCATAAATCCTATTCGAATGGGGCGGGCTGATCCGGGGGATCGCCCGCCCTATTTGCTCCTTTCACCACGAAAGGACATCCTCATGACCAAGATCGCTATCGTATATCACTCCGGCTATGGCCACACGGCCAAGGTTGCCGAACATGTGCGCAAGGGCGCCACAACCACCGGCACCGAGGTCACGCTCTACAAGGCCGAAGATCTCGCCTCCCCCGACACCGGCCCTTGGGACGAGCTGGCTGCGGCCGACGCCATCATCTTTGGCGCGCCGACTTATATGGGCTCCGCCTCAGCACCAATGAAACAGTTCATGGATGCCTCGTCCAAGGCCTGGTTCACCGATGCCTGGAAAGACAAGATCGCCGCAGGCTTCACCAATTCCGGCTCTCTGGCCGGCGACAAGTCCGGCACGCTCGCCCAGTTCGCCACGCTCGCCGCGCAGCAAGGCATGATCTGGGTGAATTTCGGCATGAAGTCCGGGTTCAATGCTTCGGGCCACGATTTCTCGGAAGCGCTCAACCGCGCTGGGCATTCCAATGGACTCGCCACACAGGCCCTCACCGATCTATCCGCCGAAGATGGGCCCGACGCGGCTGATCTGAAGACGGCGGAATTGTTCGGTGAACGTGTCGCAAATGCCACCCAACGCTGGGCCCGAGGAAAAAGCTGACGGAACGCGCTTGACGGTGCCGCATTGACTTCCATCTTTGTGTATTAACGTTAATTCGGGGTAATGTATGAACCGCGCCGCCATTTTGCTGTTTTCCGCCACAACCGTCTTCGCCGGATCCGCGCAGGCCGATATTCTGAGCGAAGCCCGGCTGGGCGTGATGCAGGAAAATATCTGCGTCACCGACTGCAACAATGCCAATAAGGAGCCCGGCCAGAACATCAGCGCCGAGCTCCTTTTCACATCTCCGGAATTTCTGGACCTGATCTGGAGTCCCAAGCCCTATGTGATGGGCAGCCTGAGCACCAACAGCAATACAAGCTTTGGCGGCGTCGGATTGCATTGGTCCTTCCCTTTCTCGGACAAATGGTCCTTTGAACCGAGCGTGGGCTATGTGCTGCATGATGGCGAACTGAACAGCCCCTTCCCGCAGGGCAGCCCGGAAGGTGATGCGTTCACCGAAGACCATGTCCTGCTCGGGTCACGCGACCTGTTCCGCACCACGTTTGGTCTGCACTATGACATCAACGAGGCCTGGGGCGCAGAGCTGCTCTATGAACATCTCAGTCACGGCCAGATTCTCGGCAATGGCCGCAATCAGGGCCTGGACAATATCGGCGTGCGCATATCCTACAAATTCGACGGGTAAGGCTCGCGCGGCGGAACCCCTTGTGAAACGCAGGTATCGTGACACTCTTCTCCCATAAAAATAATGGGAGGATACACGCATGCCGGACAAGCATATCGTCATCATCGGCGCTGGCCTGGGCGGACTGACCGCCGCCATCAAGCTGCAGGAAGCCGGCTACGACTTCACGATTCTGGAACAGGCAGACCGGGTCGGCGGCACCTGGGCGCAAAACACCTATCCGGGATGTGCTTGTGACGTTCCCGTCGCCGCCTACCAGCTCTCCTTTGCGCAGTCGATGAACTGGACGCGCGCCTACCCGCAGCAGCCCGAAATTCAGGCCTATGCCGAGGAGATCACAGATCGTTTCCAGTTGCGCCCGAACCTCCGCCTGAACGAGGCTGCGGCAAAAGCCGTCTGGGACGAAGGCACAAAGAAATGGACCGTCACCACAGCGAAGGGCGACACGCTAGAGGCGGATGCTGTGATCGGCGCGCTGGGGCAGTTGAACCGCCCCTTCTGGCCGGACATTCCCGGCAAGGACAGCTTCAACGGACCGGTGATGCATTCTGCCGAATGGGACCATTCGGTTGACCTGGAAGGCAAGCGGATCGGCATTGTCGGCTCGGCCGCCAGCGCCGTGCAGATCATTCCCGAAGTCGCCAAGACCTGCGCCAAGGTCGGCGTGTTCCAGCGCTCGCCCAATTGGGTCATCCCCCGCAATGACCGCTTCATTGCGCCGGAGGAAATGGCGCTGATGTTCACCATCCCGGACAAGGCGATGGAATTCGCGGAAATGAACCGCAAGCTGATCTATGAGAATGCCGACTATTTCTTCTGGCAGGCTTTCGAATGGACACCTGAAGGCCGGGCCCATTTCACGCGGATGGCCACTGATCACCTTCAGGAACAGGTCCCTGATGAAGAGATGCGCAAGAAGCTGACGCCGGACTATCCGGTCGGCTGCCGCCGTATTCTGATTTCAGACGATTATCTCACCACGCTGATGGAACCGAATGTCGACCTTGTCACCGATCACATCGCGGAGATCGTGCCGGAGGGCATCAAGACGGTAGACGGCCAAGTGCATGAATACGACGTGATCGCCTTTGCAACAGGGTTCGAAACGACGGGCTGGCGCTGGTCTGTCGACGTGATCGGCCGCAATGGCGTGACGATCGCAGATCAGTGGGACGACGGCCCGGAAGCCTATCTCGGCATCACCGTGAACGGGTTCCCGAACCTCTTTGTCCTCTACGGGCCCAACACCAATCTCGGCCACAACTCCATCACCTTCATGCTGGAGCGTCAGGTCGAATACACGATTATGGCCCTGCAAGCGCTGGACGAGAAAGGCGCCGCCGCCCTCGTTCCGACCGAAGCGGCCCAGGAGGCCTTCAACAAGGATCTGCAGGAAAAGCTCTCGAAAACGGTCTGGGCCGATCCGGCCTGCAACAGCTGGTACAAGACCGGCTCCGGCAAGATCACCCAGAACTGGTCCGGCCACACCCGCGCCTATGCCGACGCCGTCGCCGAGGTGAAGCTGGAGGATTATGAGCTGGTGTGAGGGGCTTGAGGGTGACTTGGAACCTCAGGCGAACCAATGCTCGGGAGACCGGTTCATCCCGAAAGCAGCCGAAACGGCTAAACGAAATTGAATGTCAGAAAATCGCCAAGAGTGGTCATCGCGTAAGAATCGCTGAGTGGCCGACTTGGGGCGAGTTTAAGCCGCTCAGCTCAGGTCTATTCTCGGCGTCGGCGCAGCGGTCTATTTTAGCGTTTGAAAATCCATCTACACAGTTTGTTTCAGCATTGCATGCAAAGCACACTTGTCATTTCAGTTTGGGTATGCCAAGTAAGCTTTGCATATCTCAGTCGCTTCAGAGCCTCTGCAGGCGACGCAATAAAGGAACGCACAATGTCTTGGCTCAATAAACCCTATTCAATGCTCGCGCTCACCACGATCATGATCGGTCTACCGGTCATGTTCATTGCCGCAATTCCCTGGCTGAAACAGCAACCCGAATCCGTCGTCTACTTGTGCGCAGGCATTGCCGCGACGGGGACCGTGGTTGCGAGCTTCGTGCTTGCGATCCAGAAGCATCAGAAATTCGACGAGTGGCACCGCAGCGCCGCCCGTTTCTCGAGCCAATGGGGCTGGCTCGCGGGCGCTGGGACCATCGCAATTTTGCTCTCTTTTCCTGCCTTGCAGAATGCGATTGTTGCTGTTTCTGGAAGTCTCGGGGACGTAGCCGCCCCGGATAGAAAACTCGTCTTGATGGCCTTCACTGGCGGCTTCATGAGCGTGGTGCTTGCGCAAATGGTCTGCACGCTCTTGCTCAGTGCAGGATGGCGATACTGGATGTCGCGATCTGAGTAACAGCCAATGAAGAACCGAATGAAATCGCTGCGCCGCGAACGGGGTTGGAGCCAATCAGAGCTCGCAGCGAGGGTTGGCGTGTCTCGCAATTCGATCATATCGATCGAGAACGGTCGTTTTGATCCTTCTTTGCCGCTCGCCTTCGAGCTGGCCGCTGCCTTCGAAATGAGGATAGAAGACGTATTTCAACCTGCATCGAAAACGGATTGAGCAACACGGCCTTGGTCCGCTCCTCCGCCAGAAAAGACATCGCCAGCGTCCTTCTTGGGGCGACTTAAGCCACTCACGTCGACCCTCGCCGATGTCCAGAAAGGGCCAAAAGCTGCCCTCGATCCCGGCTAAGACCGACTAACGCGCGATCAGCTATCTAGAATTTCCCCTGAATTTTTTTCTAATCCCGCCAGATTTCTGAGGGGCAAGAAATCGCCAGAAGCGGTCAGAAATTCTCGATACTCGAATGGCAAAATAACTCAAAACCAGCCATTTAGACAGCTTTGGGGCAGGAAGGGACGTTAGAGATTTTCCCGTCTATTGGTGTTTTCGTAATTCCAACACAGGTAAACTTATGAGCGACCAGGATTTTGCGAGTTACTGGAAGGTTGATGGTGGTATCAAAGGACAAAATGGTCCCTTGATTGAACTACGTTATGATAGAGGTGACGACCACGCACGCGCGAACCTCCAACAACTGGAAATTCTGATCGAAGAACTCAAAGAGCTGGAGATTGATGAAGTTTTGTCATCACCAGAGCTCATCTCTCAGATATGGCAGATGCCGAGATGGATTATGGGTCATCAGTTTAGGTGGGAAAAAAGAGGCTACAGCGACGAGCTGTTGAACCGTCTGACAAGAATCCGCCAGGGCATCGATGCAGAACTTTTTCGGATTTTCAATAGTCGGTTTCGTCCGGTTTGGCCGACAATGGACTAAAGCAGGATTGACCCCTTTGACGCCGAGAGCTGCCCTACCGCTTGCGGGCTTCAGACAAGATAATTTCTTTAAGGTGGCTCATCGGTATCAATCGCTCGCGATCAGATGAATCTACATTTACACGCAACTCAACGGCGTTGATTTTCTCGATCATGCCGGCCTCTCCCAACTCATTGTCTAGCGCTGTGATTAGAGCGTCTCTCTTATCCGCGGCGTTCGAAATCTCGTGAATGTCGGAATGCAGAATTAGGTCGAACATGCCATCATCAAATTTATGGACCTCGAATAGCCAACCATTCGCATTGATGCTCACCCTATCAGGTCCCCATTGAAACTGACGGCTCCATCGTTTCGGTGGTCGAAAAGGCAAAATCATCCAAGTCGATGGAGCGTCCATCTCAAGAAGTTGTTCGCGATTTCTCTTACCGGTCTCAGTAACCTTGGACCCTGACAGCGCCAGAAAGTGCTTGGAACCATTCGTATCAAACGGACCAATTTCCCACCTGGGAATGTCCAAAATCAGCAAATGCTCTCCCAGTAGCTGAAACAGCCTGCGGTCTCGCCTAACGCTGCGAAGTTCTTCTTCGTGCTGCAGGAACCAATCCCAAAAGTGTTCGGCTGTCGGCATTCGCACTGCTCGTTGTTCTAAGTGGTAATCAAGTAGCGACATTTTTCTATAAATGCCAACGTCCGCTATGACGCCGAAAGCTGCCGTTGGGTATTTTGGCTTGAATGACAAAGACGGGCCAATAGAGGTCGTTTTATCTCCAATTCCTAATGTCTGGTTTTGCGCCCAAAGCAGAAGATACGAACAAAGCCTCCACCTCATGAAATTAGCGAGGATTTGTCCTCTCCTATCGCCCCCGCTCACGAGAATAAGCGTCCCCCAGTTCGTCTGACGCACATCGCCCTCACACTTGGGCCCATGAGTGTTGACCGGTCTTTCCTCAGCATCGGGCTGGAAACTGCCGAGCGCGCGCTGACCGATCTGGTCGCGCGCGACAATCTGCATCTGCGGCCCGAAAAAATGCCGCGCACGCGCCGTGCCAAGGCAAATGGCCGATTGAAACAAATTGAACAGATCGTCCGGCGGCTGCTCACCCTCATGGCGCTCAGCCTGCACATCGTGTTCGCGCCGCCGCGCAAGCGCGCGCCAGCCCCCGGCCTGCCGGAGGGCGTCGAGCTGGTCACCTTCCCCGGCGCGGCAGACCCCTGTTTCGCGCTGCTGCCCCGTGCGGGCGGTCCATTTCCGTCTGGACCGGTTATGGACACTTTCGGGACCACTTATGGACCACAAGGACCGGTCCCGACCGCGAGACTGCTCGCGCGCATCCGGGCGATCCGCCGCGTCCTGAAATCCCCGGACAGCGCCGCCAAGCGCCTTGCCCACTCCCTCCAGCGCCTCAAGGCCAGCGGCGAACCAAGGCCCATGGCGGGGCATGCGCACAGCGCGTTCCGGCTGTCCCCGGAACTCGGGGCGCTGTCCACGGCGCTGCCGGGCCTCCTCACTGCCTCGCTTGAGGCGACATGGGAGGAGTCCGGCTGAGCCCGCGCCACACCCAGACCGATTGCCGGAGCGCAGGCCGCGTGTCCGGATAGGGGCGCATCCGCGCCTGCCTGCGACAAAGGGATTTCATTCCCCCCTCTTGCAATTGGTGCCCAAATCCTGCCCATGTCGCCGCGGACTTTGCAGGAGCAGGAATCATGGCCGGAGTAGTGGTTGTCGGGGCCCAATGGGGCGACGAAGGCAAGGGCAAGATCGTCGACTGGCTGTCCAGCCGCGCCGATGTGGTTGTCCGCTTTCAGGGCGGGCACAATGCCGGCCACACGCTGGTCATTGACGGCAAGGTGTTCAAGCTTGCGCTGCTGCCCTCCGGCCTCGTGCGCGGCGGCAAGCTCTCGGTGATCGGCAATGGCGTCGTGGTGGATCCCTGGCACATGCTGGAAGAGATAAAGGGCATCCAGGCCCAGGGCGTCGAAGTCACGCCTGAGACGCTCGTGCTCGCCGACAATGCCTCGCTCATTCTCCCGTGGCACAAGGACATCGACGCCGCCCGCGAAGGCGCGCTCGGCGCTGGCCAGATCGGCACCACCAAACGCGGCATCGGCCCGGCCTATGAAGACCGCGTCGGCCGCCGCGCCATCCGCGTCGCAGACCTTGCAGACCCCGCCGCCCTCGACATGAAGATCGAGCGCCTGCTGGCGCATCACAAGCCGCTGCGCATCGGCGTTGGCTTGCCAGAACCAGACGGCGCCGAGCTGAAAGCAGAACTGCTCAAGATCGCCGACCAGATCCTGGCCTATGCCAAGCCGGTCTGGAAACTGCTGGACGAACAGGTCCGCGCAGGCAGTCGCATCCTGTTCGAAGGCGCTCAAGGCGTGATGCTGGATGTTGACCACGGCACCTATCCCTTCGTCACATCGTCCAATGTGGTGGCAGGAAATGCCTCTGCCGGCTCAGGCGTTGGCCCTGGCGCAATCTCCTATGTGCTGGGCCTCGCAAAGGCTTACACGACCCGTGTTGGCTCAGGTCCCTTCCCCACCGAACAGGACAATGAGATCGGCGAACGCCTTGGCACGGTCGGCCGCGAAGTCGGCGTGAACACGGGCCGCGCCCGCCGCTGCGGCTGGTTTGACAGTGTGATGGTGCGTCAGGCCTGTGCGACCTCCGGCGTTACCGGCCTCGCCCTGACCAAGCTCGACGTGCTGGACGGCTTTGACGAGATCAAGGTCTGCGTCGCCTACAGGCTGAATGGCGAGACGATTGACCACTACCCTGCCGGCCTGACCGACCAGGCCGCTGTAGAGCCCGTCTATGAGACGCTTCAGGGCTGGAAAGGTTCAACCGCCGGCGCGCGATCCTGGGCGGACCTTCCGGCAGAAGCGGTCAAATATGTGCGCCGCCTCGAAGAACTGGTCGGCAAACCGTGCGCGCTGGTCTCCACGTCGCCGGAGCGCGAAGACGTAATCCTGATGAAAGACCCGTTCGAGGGCTAAGCGCCTTTGATCATGTCCGTCATTTAAGGTTTTCTATCTGGAACTCATGCCTTGTCTCTCTGTTGGTCAGGACAGACAACGAGGAGTTTCCAAATGACCGACACAATCAACAAAACCGAAATTGACGCCCTCAATGACGTCACCAAGGTACTGATCGACAGCCGCAAAGGCTACGAAAAATGCGCTGAACTCTCAGATGAGAGTTTTGCGTTTCGCACCCAGTTCCAGAAGCGCGCCAGTGATCGCGCAGCACTGATCAGCCGCTTCCAGCAGCAGGTCCGTACTCTCGGCGACGAACCCCAAACTGAGGGTGGTACGCTTGGGTCGCTTCATCGCGCCTTGACCGAGTTCTCGTCCATGTTTCAGGACGACAGAAAAGCTGCCCTTGAGGCGATTGATGACGGCGAAGAACACCTGGCCGACTCGATCAAGGATCGCCTTGAAAAGTCCGAAGTCCAGGGCCAGTCCCGCGCCCTTCTGGAAGAAGCCTATTCGAGCGCCCGCTCTGGCGAAGCCTTTGCGGACAGCTTGAGCTGAATACAGGCATAGCAGAAATTTTGAGGGGCGGTTCTGTTTTCTGGAGCCGCCCCCTTTCATTGGATTCCCTCGAAGGGGGATGAAAGCCGCATATGCGAGGAACCAATGAGCCCGTCGCGCAGTTGATTAGAACACCCTCCAACCAGCAGATGGATTTCTCTCATGTCCGACAAACCAGACCTTTCCCTCGACGAGGGCGGCGCACCTCATCAGTCAACTGAGGATGGCTACGAGACCATGACCACCCAGCAAGGCGTGCCCATTGCCGACGACCAGAACCATCTGAAAGCGGGCGCGCGCGGACCGATGCTGACCGAAGACTTCATCTTCCGTGAAAAGATTTTCCACTTCGACCATGAGCGCATTCCTGAACGCGTCGTGCATGCCCGCGGCTACGGTGCGCATGGCTATTTCGAGACACTGGATACGCTTGAGGACGTCACCACGGCAGACATTTTCCAGAGAAAAGGTGAGAAGACCAATGTCTTCGCCCGCTTCTCTACTGTGGCTGGCAATAAGGGCTCGCCCGATCTTGCGCGCGATGTGCGGGGTTTTGCCGTGAAGTTCTACACGAAAGAAGGCAACTGGGATATTGTGGGCAACAACATTCCTGTCTTCTTCATTCAGGACGCCATCAAGTTTCCAGACCTGATTCATGCGGCCAAGCCGGCACCAGACCGGGGCTTTCCGCAGGCCCAGACAGCACATGACAATTTCTGGGATTTCATCTCCCTGTCTCCGGAATCCATGAACATGGTCATGTGGATCATGTCCGACCGGACCATTCCCCGTTCCCTGCGGTTCATGGAAGGCTTCGGCGTCCACACATTCCGGTTTGTGAATGCCGAAGGCAAAGCAACCTTTGTGAAGTTCCACTGGAAACCAAAGCAGGGCCTGCAATCGGTAGCTTGGAACGAAGCCCTGAAGATCAATGGCGCCGACCCGGACTTCCACCGCCGCGACATGTGGGATGCCATCCAGATGGGCGACTATCCGGAATGGGAACTCGGTGTGCAATTGTTCGACGAGGAATTTGCCGAGAATTTTGAGTTCGACGTACTGGATGCGACCAAGATCATTCCGGAAGAACAAGTGCCCGTCCGCATTGTCGGACGCATGGTCCTGAACCGCGTCGTCGACAATTTCTTCGCTGAGACTGAACAGGTCGCCTTCTGCACACAGAATATCGTGCCCGGTGTCGACTTCACTGCGGACCCGCTGCTGCAGGGCCGTAACTTCTCCTATCTCGACACCCAGTTGAAGCGCCTTGGTGGCCCGAACTTTACACATATCCCGATCAACCGTCCGCAATGTCCGATGCGCCATTTCCAGCAGGATGGCCATATGGCGATGGAGAATCCCAAAGGCCGCGCCAATTACGAACCGAACAGCTGGGGACCGGAAGAAGGCGGACCGCGCGAAGATCCCGCCAAGGGGTATCGATCCTATGCCGAGCCGGTTGGCGGAGAAAAGACGCGCCTGCGCCCGGAATCCTTCGCCGATCATTACAGCCAGGCCCGCCAATTCTATGTGAGCCAGACCAAGGTCGAGCAAAAACACATGGCAGACGCCCTGACCTTCGAGCTCAGCAAGGTTCAGAAGATGGAAATCCGTCTTCGCATGCTGTCTCACCTGCTGAACATCGATGAAGACTTGGCGAAAAAAGTGGCGGATGGCCTCGGCGTAACCGACATGCCGCCAGCGGCTGATCCGGCCAGCCCTCCCATCACGGACTTGCCTGCTTCCGATCCCCTGAGCATCCTGAAGAACGCTCCAGACAGTTTCGCAGGCCGCAAACTGGGTATCTTTGCCACGGACGGCGCGGATGCAGACCTCCTGAACGCGCTGAAGAAGGAAGTGACCTCCGCTGGCGGCATGACGATGCTGATCAGCCCGAAAGTGGGCGGCATCACACTCAGTGACGGGTCGCACATGGAGGCCGACGAGAAAATCGATGGCGGTCCATCGGTCCTCTTCGATGCCGTCGCCCTGCTGATCTCCGAAGAGGGGGCAGACATGGTCAAGAACGACGCCCCTAGCCGGGATTTCGTGGCCGACGCGTTCGCGCATTGCAAATTCATCGGCTATGTCGAAACGGCCCAACCTCTCATGGAGAAGGCCAGCGTCTGGGATGCGAAGGATGAGGGCTGCGTCGCGCTCAGCAAGACCGGAGATGTGCCCGGTTTCGTGAAGACACTCGGCAAGCTCCGCCATTGGGATCGCGAACCGATGGTTGACCTTGACGGCTAGGACAAGGCCCCTGCCCCGGAATTGAAACGAACATGAAGGAAGGCGGCCAGTTCGCCTTCCTTTTTTAAACGTCCATCATACGGCGGACCCATTTCGTGGTGCCTTCTTCCATCCCTTTGAATTTGGGCAGGGAGTCCAAGCGACCGACGAACAGGGCGTCCGGCTGGGCTAGGCGTTTGACGTGGTGGTAGAGTCTGGACTGCGTCTCCGGCGTCGAAACAAGAAACAGACGTTCATCCAGCTTCCTAGTCATCAGAGAGATATTGGAGGCCTGCAGCATTTTCCCGCCGGTATAATAGACGACAAACATATTGGCGTCCGGCAAATCTGGATCAATCATGGAAACATCCCGTCATTTTTTAAAACAACGCGGCAGGTTTCAGGAGGTTTCGGAAGACTTCGGAATGGTGGGCGGTACAAGGTTCGAACTTGTGACCCCTACGATGTCAACGTAGTGCTCTACCACTGAGCTAACCGCCCGATCCATTCGGAAGCAGGGGTAATGGATAATTCAGCGCGCGCCGTCAAGCCGGGTTTGGCGGTGTAACGACGCAGAGCGCAATTTTCTGCAGTATTGGCTCCGGTGTCGCAGGATCTTCGGCAAAAAACCAGACTTCGCCAAACGGATCATTTGCGGAAAAGGCATGTCCCTCAAACTCGAAAGACAACCAATGTCCAAGCTCCGAGGGCGTAAGAGACACTATGTTCGCGCCATCCAGAAAATTCAGGCGCAGCATGCATTCATCCATACTCATCGCAGCCGGCGCATCAAAGAAGTGCCGGCCAGCGTCATGGGATAGGGATTTCAGCAGCTTGGGAGGCTCAATGTCGGAGCCCCGCCCCATCAGGCCGCCATCACCTTGTCGACCTCATCCACGATTTCGCGGAGATGGAAGGGTTTGGACAGCACTTTCGCGCCTGCAGGTGTCGGAGCCCCGGAGGAGAGCGCCACGGCGGCGAACCCCGTAATGAAGACGATTTTCATGGCCGGGTCGAGTTCGGCGCCCCGGCGTGCCAGTTCGATTCCATCAAGGCCGGGCATGACAATATCGGTCAGCAGCAAATCGAACACTTCGCGCTCCAACGCGGACAACGCGCTTTCGCCGTCAGCGTAATCCTGGATCTCGTGTCCGGCGCGACGCAGAGCGGCGGCCAGGAACAAGCGCATGGAATCGTCATCTTCGGCCAGCAAAATCTTGGTCACGCGGAATACCCTCTTCTCGGTAGAACCCTAAGCATAAAGACGCAGTTCGGTAAATCAGGCGTGAATATCTGCGGACTTAAAGTCGGAAATTACTGCGGGCACCGGCTGGATTCTCGTGAAAAGGCTTGACCTTCAGGCAAACAAAGAAACGATGTGCTGAATGACAGACGCCCCCCAATTTCTTGACAGACCTGAGCATTTTCAGCGAACGGCCGGTTCGCAGGACAGCCCTGCGGCCACGCCTCGTTATGAAACGCCGTACCGGCTGGTAACCCCGGAAAAAATGTTGGCGCCAGTCATTTTTGCCTCGCCACATTCGGGCAGTCTCTATCCACATGAGATGCGCGAGGCACTCTGCGTACCGGTGGACACCGTACGCCGGACGGAAGATGCGTTCGTGGACGAGTTGTTCAGCGCCGTTCCTGAGCAGGGCGGCATACTCGTGGCGGCGAAATATGCTCGCACAGTCGCTGATCTCAATCGCGACCCACGGGAACTCGACCCGAACATGTTCAGTGATGGAGTCCCTCGCCCCTGCGGCATGCCGACAGCGCGTGTGGAAGCCGGGCTCGGCTGCTTGCCGCGTGTCGCTGCCAGGGGAGAGGCGATTTATGCGCGCCGCCTTACCCGATCAGAAGGAGAAGCGCGCCTGTCCGGCATTCACGACATCTATCACCAGTGCCTGGCGACTGAGCTGGGCAGTCTGAAGGAGCGGCACGGCCGGGCCTTCCTTATTGACTGCCACTCAATGCCCAGCGTCCAGCCTGGGCGTCGCAATCTGGCAGATATTGTGTTGGGGGACCGGTTTGGCTCCAGCTGTGACCCACGTCTGACGGGGCGAATTGAGCGCGCATTCCGAGCGAACGGGTTCAGCGTTGCGCGGAATGCGCCCTATGCAGGAGGGTATACGACACGTCGTTATGGCCGCCCCAAGCGAGACTTCCATGCGGTACAGATCGAGATCAATCGCGGACTGTACATGGATGAACAAGCGGTCGAGACCAGTGCCGGCTTTGCGCAAATGCAGCAAGTCTTGTCCGCTATTGTCGTCGAAATCCTCGACGTCGCGACCCAGATCGGTCGGCGCTGATCGTCGGAATACCCTGCAATTGCAACAGATCCGCGTTACTTCCAAAAAAAAGGCCGCGCTACGAGAGCGCGGCCAAGGTCAAAGGGAGGAAACGCCAGAGGCGTCTGCACCGGAGTGCAAGACCAGATTTATGTTGCGGCGCACAAAACGCAACCGATGATTTGGCAAATTCCTGCAATTTGGAAATGCAGCCCAAATTTTAGGCAAATGTGACCACCGGCACGCCATTTGCGAGAGACCAGCCCGAACATCCCGTTTTGGGACTGAGAGCGGTCCCATCCGCAAGGAGCTGAACATGGCTGATGAAACCGACCTGCACGTAGGCAAACGCCTTCGCCGCCGCCGCCGCCTGCTGGGCATGACCCAACAGGACCTTGCGAGTCAGGTAGGCGTGCGTTTCCAGCAGATCCAGAAGTATGAATGCGGTGCCAACCGCATCACGGCATCTCGACTCTATGAACTGGCGAAAGCCATGAACGTCTCAGTGCAATACTTCTTCGACGGCATTCCCGCAGCAGACGCACCGGATGCCGCGAATGACGCCGAACGCATGGAAGGCGATATTCTTTCGCAAAAAGAGACGTTGGAACTGGTTCGCGCCTACTATCGCCTCGGCGAGCGCCCCCGCAAACGCCTCCTGGAACTGGCCAAGGCGCTGGAAGGCGACACCAGCAGCACGGGCGTCGCTTGACGCCCAGCCCGGGGCGGGGCAATCCCATGCCCGCATGACAAATTCCTACTCCCTCGAAGATGAGCTGACCTTTGCAGGTCGTCTCGCAGATGCGGCCTGGTCAGCGATCCGGCCGCATTTTCGTGCACTGGATGCCGTCGACAACAAGATCACAATACCCCACGCCGATTTTGACCCCGTGACGGCCGCCGACACGGGCGCCGAAGCGGCGATGCGCGCCCTGATCGAAGCGGAACGGCCCGATCACGGCGTTACTGGCGAGGAATTCCCCGCTAAACCTTCGAAGAACGGCTTCACTTGGTTACTGGATCCGATAGATGGCACGCGCGCTTTCGTAGCCGGCCTGCCGAGTTGGACCACATTGATTGCCTTGTGCGATGAAACGGGCGCGCCCGTCATCGGCATCATTGACCAGCCCGTTCTGGACGAGCGTTATCTCGGCTGGCCGGGGGGTGCAGCGGTTCAGCGCGCGGGGACACAAACACCGATCCAGGTCTCCGACTGCCGAGACCTCCGCGAAGCAGTCATCTCCACGACAGATCCCTTTATCCTGAACCCCGCCGAACAGGGCGCATGGACTCATCTGAGAGCTACAGCTCGGATCAGCCGCTATGGGCTGGACGCCTACGCTTATGCCCGGCTAGCCGCCGGCACGATCGACCTTGTGGCGGAAAGCGGTCTGAAAGCATGGGATGTGGCCGCGCTGATCCCGGTTGTGCGGGGCGCAGGTGGCCTCGCGACGGACTGGCGTGGCAACGAACCAAAGCTCGGCGGTCAGATCGTCTGCTGTGCCAGCGCAGAAATCCTCGAGCAAGCGCTGTTGGCGCTCCGCCGGTCTGCCGATACATGAGCGCCTATGGGCCCTCGACCTCGTAGCCTTTGGCTTCCAACATTTCGATAACGCTGTCTTCGCCCGCCAGATGACCGGCTCCGACAGCGATCAAGCGCGTACCGGGCTCTTCCAGCATGGCTTCGATCTTGCCAACCCAGATCTCGTTACGAGACTTCAACAGCGCATCATAGACATCGTCTGACCCCATCATGTCCGGATTGGACATGAGCAGGCCAATCCCGTGCACATCGCCATCAACCCACTCGGACACCAGCGTATCGAGCACATCTCCGCCCTCCTCGATGGACTCGGCAGAGCTCACAAGGAAATCGACCTGCACATCTGTGGGCATATTGGCGAGACGGCCCAACTGCTCGTCTATTGTCTCCAGATAGGCGAATGACTTGCCAGCCGCGCGAGCTTCTGCGCCCAGAACGGTTTCTACGCCGGCATTCGGGTCGAAGCCTTCCTTCTTGATCTGCAGAACAGAGAGATTCACCGCCGCCCACCACGGCCGCATCGGCTCGATCGCGCCGAGGGGCAGTCCGACATGGTCAAGCGCCTTTTGAAGCTCTGCGCGCTCCAGTTCGCTGAGCAAACTCGACAATTGCTGACCGTTTTGCAGCATGCCTTGTGTGGAGATGAACTTCATCATTTCGGACGCCGCAGCCTGGCTTGTGACATCTGCCTCAAAGACGACCGTATCAGCCTCCGCGAGGGCGGCATCCATCTCATCGCTGCGCCATTCCAACTCCGGGCGGAGCAAGTGCACCGTACCAAATATGTAAAGCGTCGTGTCTTCGTCCTGCAGCGTCCACAAGGCTGGCTCCCCTGCCCCTCGGGAAGCTTCCGCTTCGCTCAACGCGGCCTCATAAGCAGCCTTCTGCGCTTCCAGTTGCGCCGCTCGGTCTGCGGGCTCTTCCTGAGGCACTGCCGGGCTGGGCTCTTCCCGTGCCCCGCAGGCCGGAAGGCCCAGCAACAGCGCCATGGCTGTGACGGTCATCGCAATGGTGAAAGTCCGCATGTCTGGCTCCTGAATCTGTGTCTGTTCCAGACCTAGCCCAAAGTGATCAAGGCGCAAGCACCCAGCGCTGCGCAAACCGCACTCCGGCGTTGCACTCACACGCCGGTTGCCGTATTCACCTGCTTCGGTTTGCACCCATAGCTCAGCTGGATAGAGCGCTGCCCTCCGAAGGCAGAGGTCAGAGGTTCGAATCCTCTTGGGTGCGCCATTCCTCATCTTTAGTCGCAGAAAAGGCGCGGCCTCGGAGCAGTCTTTGACGTGAACTCCCTGCAGGCATGCGCTCCAAGAAATACCAGAACGATATTCGATGAATTATTGAATAATAATGTATGCGGCACTAATTAGCCCGGATCGGAACGCCGACAGAGTAAGATGCGGGGCATACTCATGGGACTATTCGAAAGATACCTCTCTATCTGGGTATCACTCGCCATTGCGATTGGGATTGGCCTGGGGCAGATCGTGCCTGGCGCGTTCGAAGCACTTGCCCGCTTCGGATATGCAAATGTGAATTTCGCTGTCGCCCTGCTCATCTGGGCCATGGTCTGGCCCATGATGATCGGCGTGGATTTTTCCGCCATGCGCCGCGTCGGTGAGAAACCGAAGGGGCTGATCATCACACTGGTTGTGAACTGGCTTATCAAGCCCTTCACGATGGCGGCCCTCGGCGTTCTTTTTTTCCGCCATGTCTTCGCGCCGTTCATCCCCCCCGGAGACGCGGAAGGCTATATTGCCGGCCTCATCCTTTTGGGCGCTGCCCCCTGCACGGCGATGGTATTTGTCTGGTCACATCTGACACGTGGCGACCCGAATTACACACTGGTTCAGGTCAGTGTGAATGATGCGGTCATGGTGTTTGCCTTCGCACCGATTGTCGCTTTCTTGCTGGGAGTCACGGATATCGCCGTGCCGTGGGAGACGCTGCTCCTGTCGGTTGCGCTCTATGTGGTCGTTCCCCTGATGGCGGGCATTCTGGCTCGTAATGCCCTTAAGAAGCGCGGGGGTGAGGAATCGGTGACCGCCTTCACGCGCCGTATCAAACCCCTGTCGGTGATCGGCCTTCTGGCTACCGTTACACTCCTGTTCGGATTCCAGAGCGAAACGATCCTGGCGAAGCCGATCATCATTGCGCTCATTGCCGTACCAATTCTCATTCAGTCGTATGGTATCTTTGCACTCGCCTACGCGGCCGCCTGGGCATGGAAAGTGCCACACAAGGTCGCCGCGCCCTGCGCCATGATCGGCACGTCCAACTTCTTCGAACTGGCCGTCGCGGTGGCGATCAGCCTGTTCGGGCTGAATTCCGGAGCGGCGCTCGCCACAGTTGTCGGCGTGCTGGTCGAGGTGCCGGTCATGCTGTCGCTGGTAGCCTTCGCCAATCGCACCCGCAATGCGTTCCCGGAAACTTGAGAGAGCTCTCACGCAAAGCCTCACTTCTGAACGCGAACAGGTTTGCATGAGTGGAGCAATCAACTGATCTGCCCGAGAAAGACCAACACACAGATGACCTCCACGAATGACCTTCCTGCCCTTCACGAAGACAGTTTTCGCGAGACCGACCCAGACGCCCTCCTGACTCCTGCGCTCAGCACACACAAGCCACGTATCCTGCTTCTGCATGGTTCTTTACGGGAGCGGAGCTATTCCCGCCTGGCAAATGAGGAAGCCGCTCGCATTCTGGAAAAGCTCGGCTGCGAGACGCGCATGTTCGATCCCGATGGTCTCCCGCTCGCCGATGGGGCGGAGGACTCCCACCCAAAAGTACAGGAATTGCGAGACCTCGTCGTATGGTCGGAAGGAATGGTCTGGTGTTCACCGGAGCGGCACGGTGCAATGTCGGGAGTCATGAAAACCCAGATCGACTGGATTCCCCTCTCTCTCGGCGGTGTCCGTCCTACCCAGGGAAAGACACTGGCCGTCATGCAGGTCTGTGGCGGGTCGCAGAGTTTCAACGCCGTCAATCAGCTACGCATTCTGGGACGCTGGATGCGGCTCATCACCATTCCAAACCAATCGTCTGTCGCCAAAGCATTCCTGGAATTCGACGAACGCGGCCGCATGACCCCCTCGCCATATTACGACCGAATTGTCGATGTGATGGAAGAACTCGTGAAGTTCACGCTCCTGACCCGGGACCGTGCAGACCATCTTGTTGACCGCTATTCAGAACGCAAGGAAAGCCCCGCCAAACTGTCCGAACGAGTCAATCAGAAGAAAATCTGATAGGGGCATTCCAACCATAGCCGAGCTCAGTCTGTTTCGGCTATATCCATGTCAGTGGGACGCAATCGGTCAGCCAATGCGCCAATGTCGCTGGTCGTGAAATTTTCGATCAACTGTCTGGCCTCCAGCACCGCCTCTTCGTTTCCCTTGCTGCCGTCTGCCACTTCACCGGCGAGGGTCAGCAGAGGCATGTAGAGCGCTTCGGTCTCGCCCTTGATTGTGACGGCAAATGCTTCGTTCTGATTGGCAATCCTGTCCCATTCGCCGCGAACGCCAGCCCAGAAGTCTGCGGTACCGCTCCAGTAATCTGTTGCAATCTCGGTCTCGAAGTCGCTGTCTCGGCGATATGTGTTCAGGCCAGTCTCACGCGCCAGCATGTGTGGCTGACTACCGCTCAGGACGAGCTTTCCATTGTCCTGCTCATGCACCCAGCCCCAAGACGTAACGACGTGCCGGTTCATCGCATGGATGGCGTGGTAATCATCGCGTGTGGTCATATCGCGCCGCGGTAGCGGGCGCCATTCATGTGGCGGCTGCCAGGTGGCAATCCCATTCTCATGCGACCATGTCGCAACAGCCCCGTATCGCGGCGCATCATCGACTTGGTAGACCGTCTGAGACCAAGTACCGGCTCGCTCGGATGCTGGAACGTCACGCCACTCCCAGGCATTTCCGCCAATGAATATCAGCACACGCTCAGGCTCATACTGCCAGTCCTGACGCCAGTGCTTGATCGCCATCTTGTGCTCGCCGCCTACGACCAGAATATGCTGTAGGCTGATGAAGTTTCCGCGATCCTCGACAACGAGGACCACTTCATCCCCACCAGACACTTTGCGAGGCTTCAGAAAATAGTCATCGTCGAAGGCGACGGTTTCGTTGAAGTCGAACCTCACCCTGTAGTTTCCCGCCATCGCCAGGATAGCTTCACGATCTGCCTGGAACTGAGGATCCCTCAAATCGGTCGCCGCAGGATGCGATATCACATTGGAAACATCAGACCGCGCCGGCAGCGTCGTACACGCAGCAAGCAATACGCCTGCCAGTACGGAAATGGAAAGTACGATCCGATTCGTCGCAATCATAGGGTGCCCTCATTCACGTCATCTGTCCGACACGGGTAAGAGCGCGACCTAGCATTGGTGAAAATGATTTGCAATCGCAAACTTGCGTGTGACGCTTATCCCAGTTCTCCGACGTCCAAAAAGGGCGCAGCGTCGAGCTCTTCGGCATCAAGCAGGCCAGCCGCGCGCTCAAGAGCCGCTACCAGCATGGATTGTTGCCAGTCAGGGAGTTTGTCGAATCCGGCAGCGAATGTTTCGTGCAGCGGGTCGGGCGCAACCGACAGAGCCTCTTTACCCGCAGGCAGCAGGTTCAGCCAAACACGCCGACGGTCGGTGTCACACCGGCGCCGCGCGATCAAGCCGCGTGCCTCCAGCTTGTCGACAAGGCTGGTGATGGTGGCATGTTTCAGCTGTGTGGCCTCTGCCACCCGGCCTGCGGAGATCTCCCCCTGCTCATCGAGCATGCGCAAGACCGTCATTTGCGACGGAGTAAGGCCCGCCGTCTGAGCCAGCCGCTTGGACGCCAGTTCTGTCATGCGCTGTATTTTACGCAGCGCGATCAAGGCATCATCGGACCGTGTGCTCACCTGACGACTCCTATTGGGGCGCGAGGTCGGGTCCCAGCGCGGCTTTCAGTGGATCAAGGTGTGCCTCATAAGGGCGCCACTGCTCAACCCCGCTTTTGTTGATCGGACGACGAACCTGCTCGGAGCTGGCCGTGCGCACGGCCCGGTCAGTCTTGTGAAAATTCACACAGGCCTGATCAAACGGCAAACCACAATAATCGAGAATCCGCCGCACCTGGCCTTCCAGGTCTTCCAGGACATCCTCGTGCTGAATGCGCAGGACTCGCCCTTCCGGGAGAACACTGTCCCAATGCGCCATCAGATCGACATAGCCGCGATAGTAGTTTCCAATATCATCGAGGCTGTAGGTGAACTCCTGACCTTCCGCGAAGAGTTGCTTGAAGCCCGACCAACAACAATCCATCGGGTCGCGCCGCGCATCGATGATCTTGGCATTGGGCAGGATCAGATGAATCAGGCCGATATGCCGGAAATTGTTCGGCATCTTGTCAGTGAAGAAAGCCGCTCCCTGACGATGGATGCGTGTCGTCTCAATATATTCCTCACCGAGCGCAGACAGCTCATCGGCGGGAAGTTCATGCAGGATACGCGGGTAGCGCTCACGGTCTGTCAGTTGCTTGCGCCCCCGCAGGCGATGAGCAAGTGACAGGATATTGGGAAGCTCAAGCGTTCCGTCCACGTCTGGGTGCGACGCGAGAATCTGTTCGATCAAGGTCGAGCCCGCCCGCGGCAGGCCAAGAATGAAGATCGGATCTGGCGCGGGGCAGCCCTTACCGGCCTGAGCTTCAAACAGGTCAGCCGTACAGATTGCTTTTTGCGCGTCGAATTCCGCATGCATCTGGTCGGTCGTATAGCGAACCGTCTGGTGCTTCAGCGCGTTGCCCTGCGCATAGGCTAGGAATGCGGCGTCATGATCGCCGCGATCCTCATGGGCCTTGCCAAGCGCAAACGCGATGTGGACGCGGGACATATGGTCAATATCGAGTGCAGCAAACTGGGCTTGCATACGGGCGAGTTCATCATCGCCGAATGTGTAGGTCTTGAGATTTGCGAGACCGTACCAGGCATCCCCCTGCCCCGGCGCAACATCTGTTGCCGCCTTGTATGAACTGATTGCCTCTTCGGTTCGACCATAGGTTTTGAGCGCATGTCCCCGCGAGACCAGCGTAGCAGGATCACCGGGGATTTTCTGTAGCACCCGATCAAAATGGTCCAGCGCGGTTTCATAATCACCCGCCTGCATACTCTCGATGGCGAAATGCGACTGGAATAGCGGATTGTCCGGATCACGCGCCATCAGAACTCCAGCCTGCTCCAGCGCTGCTGCAAATTTCTGCCGCTTGCGCAACACCTGAATATAGTCGAGCCGCAACTGCACATTGTCCGGATCAAGATCGACCGCGCTTTCAAGCAGGAATTCTGCATCCTCCTGAACACCGAGGCGGGACCCGATATCCGCCAGCAGGCGCATGCCTTCGACATGGGTCGGGTGCTTCTGGAGAAACGCTCTGGCGATTTCCTCCGCCCGGAAGACGCGGCCCTCATGAATATGATTTGTCACCGCTTGCAGCTCACGCGGAAGCGCGCGTACACGGTCTGCCTGCGCGCGGGCGTTGGTCGCCGCGTCCGTATTGCCCGCCTGATGGTACAGGTCTGCTAGCGCAGACCAGCTTGCCATCAAGGCAGGATTGTAGCGGGTCGCGCGCTCAAAAGCGCCGACGGCTCCGGACAGATCTCCGAGCTTGCGCTTGAGATGCCCCTCTTCCTGATAAGCGCGGCCGAAATCCGGTGAGAGCGACTTCAACGCGTCCAGATGCGCGAGCGCGTCCGCGCTGCGACCTTCATAGCGCGCGCATACTGCCGCCATGTAGAGCGCTTCCTTATGAGTCGGCTCGCCAGCAAGAAGCGCATCGGTGATTTGTCGGGCGGTTGCAAAATCGCCAGACTGTATGGCTTTTTGCGCGTCCCGCAGGGCGAGGTCCGGATCAGAGATTGCGGTCATCGTGGTGCCTGAAGTTCCCGTCAAATAAAAGCAGCGCCCTGAACCTGTCAGGGCGCTGCTTCAGTATCAAGTAGGCGTATGTCCTAGTAGTCGTAGGAAACGCGAATACCGATTGTGCGCGGGCGCATTGGCGTGATGCGTTCGCGGTCATAAACGAAGCTGCCACTAAGCTCGGCATATTCGTTGGTCAGGTTCGAGGCGAAGATCTCCGCGCCCCAATTGTCGCCCGTGACGCCCATCGAGCCGCCCAGGGTGACATAGCCATCAAGGTCCATCTTGTTGATCTCGATGACATCACTGACGGAGTCGTCGGAGAACACGATCTGCGGCATGACATGCGCGGTGAGGCGCTGGCCAGCCACTTCCTGCTCGAGATCCCACTCATACCGAACACGCAGATTGCCCTGGTAGGCTGGCGCGAAGGCAAGGTCGGAACCTTCTACAACGTCATCTGTCGGCACGAGCACTTCGGTGATCTCGGTGTCGAGCAGCGAGAACGCACCTGCAATGGTCAGGCCGTCAACCGAGGCCGGCGCCCAGGTGAAGTCGCCTTCAAGGCCCTGGATCTCGGCATTGGCTGCGTTGTCAGAGAAGAACAGGTTCACGATCGAAGGATCGAAGATTGTGGTCTGCAGACCTTCAATGTCGACGAAGAAGGCTGACCCGTTGAAACGCAGCGAATTGTCGAACAGTTCGGTTTTCCAGCCGAGCTCGTAATTCTTCACTTCGTCCGTATCGACAGCATATGGCACGGTGTAGCCGCCTGGGCCGGAAGCACCGCCCGGACGGTTCAACAAGCCGGCGCGGAAGCCTTCCGAGTATGTGGCGTAGAACATCACGTCGTCCGACGGCGTCCACTCGCCCGTCAGCTTGTAGATCATACCGTCGGTTGACGCCTTGTCCGGCGTCCCTGCCGGGCCGTTCGGGCCATACAGGAACGAAATGTTCGTACCGAACACTTGCTGGTCGGTATCTGCGAACAGGTTGAAGAAGGACGAGTTGGCACTTCCTTCAAGGTCGACTTCGACGTCATAGTATCGTGCGCCAGCCGTGATGGCGAACTGGTCAGAGATGTCGAAGGTGGTCTCGCCGAAGAGGCCCATCTGCTGATCGGTGCGCAGAATATCGTTTCGGAAGATAACGCCTTCCGGGAACGGACCGGCAACGCTGTAGTAACCGGGGGACGCACTGCCGATTTCGCCTGTTACGTCCGTTTGCGTCAGCGGATAGTTCGGGGCAAAGCCGATCGATCCATCTGTATAGGCCACCTGCGTTGAGCCCGGATAGACGAAGTCATTACGCTCAGCCAGTTCCAGATCGCTGTAGAAGGCGCCGAAGGTGGCGCGCCAGCGATTCTCGCTCGGCGTATTGAAGCGCAACTCATGCGTCTGCACTTTCGTCTCACTGTGTGAGTTCACGAACAGGTTCGGCGCGTAGCAGTTGCCCGTCGGCGCACCCGCTGGATAGGTGACCGAGTAGTCACAGATATAGTAAGGCAGGTACTGGCCGACGAAGAGATAGTCGGAATAATCGACCGTCTGGTCTGTCGTGCGGTCCGTATACGCACCGGTATAGAGCGCCTCAAGCGCGCCGATGCGGCCTTCCAGCGTCCATGAAGTGTTGTGGAACTTGTCTTCGATGTTCTCCGGTGTGAAACGGACAATATCGTAGTCATCCAGTTCGGGATCTGCGGCGAACACACCGTCGGACTCGATCTGCTGCTGAGCATGCGTGATCAGCAGGTCCCAATCTTCATTGATCTGGTACATGCCGCTCAGGCGAAAGCCCTGATAGGTGACATCATTGATGTCATTCTCGACAATGTTGCTGTTGTTTGCGTCAACGAAATTGACACCAGACAGATCAGCGCCCGCCTGGAAGCCTTCGCGCTGGGCACTCACGGGCACGCCATTGCCACGCACAGTGCCTTCGGTACGGAACCGGGCGGAGTCACGTACAGACAATGTGCCGCCGACATTGTCGATGTAGCCACCTTGAGTGTCACTATAGACGACCCCACGCAGCGCCAACTTGTCATTGACGGGCACATTGATCATGGCCTCGACACTGTTGCTCATCTCACCGCCATCGGTGAACGAGGTGGACGCATTGAACCCGGCATCAAAGCCACTGAAGGACGGCTTGTTGGTAATCATGCGGACCGTACCGGCCTGCGAACTTGAGCCGAACAGTGTGCCCTGAGGTCCGGACAAGACCTCTACGCGCTCGATATCGGCTGCATAGACGTCCAAATTCCGGCCCGGCTGGGCCAGCGGCTGCTCGTCGAGATAAAAGCTGACATTGGGGGCGAGACCGGCGACGCCTGCAACCGTCAGGTTTGGCGTGGTGGATGCGAGACCACGAATATAGATTGTATTCTGACCGGGGCCGGAACCACCTGCCGTGACGCCAGGCAGCTGGACAAGATAGTCCGAGAAATTCTTGACGCCGAGCTCTCTGAGCTGCTGCTCGCCGAGCGCCGTAACTGCGACGGGCACGTCCTGTGCGCTTTCCGAACGCTTGGTCGCCGTGATGGTCACTGTTTGAAGCCGTTTCGCGCTCGCTGGTTCCGCTGGAGCGTCCTGCGCCAATGCAACCGGCGCGACCAGTCCAGCCATCGCAATCAGCGAGGCCCCGTACTTGAGTCTATTCATGTGTGTTCCCTTTGGGTCGTCTCCAGCCATGGCGCGCCAGAATAAGCGGCGCGGCTCGGTACACATGGCTGCTCGATGGTTCCGAAGTACATTTTTATTTCGATGATAGAAAGGTTTCGCCCAGCTATTCGTCGGGTAACTACGGGAATCTTATGCAAACTGTTGCATCAAACCCTCACTCTTCACGATGGCGCGGACAGTTTCCTCAGAACAATGCTTTGATAATCGACGTACTTGCGGCACAAGCCCGGCATGGACACACAAGCCCCCGACACGCCGTCAGACCTGATTCCCGAGGACGAAGAAGCCCTTTTTGTCTACGAAACCGATTACGAGATCGGGCAGGACAATATCGAGGTCGCCGGGCTGAATATTCACAATCCTGTTTTCTTCCTGAGCGCCGGACTGATCATCGTCTTCTCCGGCCTCACGCTGCTCTTTCCGACAGTTTCGGCGGAGTATTTGACAGCGGCCCGAACCTGGACGCTGCAAAGCGCTGACTGGCTCTTCGCACTCACCGCCGTGCTCGTATTCGGCTTCTGCATCGCGCTCACCATCAGTCCACTAGGAAAAATCCGGTTGGGCGGACCGACCGCGACGCCGGACTTCAATATCATGTCCTGGGTGGCGATGCTGTTCGCGGCCGGCGTGGGTGTCGGATTCATGTTCTACGGCGCAGCCGAACCGCTTGCTTATTATACTGACTGGTATGGCATGCCGCTGAATGCCGAACCGCTTTCAGCCGAAGCGGAACGGCTCGCGTATAGCGCCACGATCTTCCATTGGGGGCTCGCGCCCTGGGCGATCTATGCGATTGTCGGGCTCGCACTCGGATTCTTTGCGCACAATAAGGGCCTGCCTCTCAGCATCCGTTCGGCTTTCTATCCTTTGCTCGGTGAGCGGGTCTGGGGCTGGCCGGGGCATATCATCGACCTGTTTGCGGTTGTCTCGACTGTGTTCGGCCTCGCAACGACCATCGGCATCGGCGCAACGCAGGCGGCCAGTGGGCTAGCTTACTTGCTCGGCTTTGAGCCCAATGTCGGCATCCAGATCCTGCTTATTGTCGTGATGACAGGGCTTGCAGTCCTGTCCGTTCTTCGCGGTCTTGATGGCGGCGTCAAACTGCTCAGCAATATCAATATGGGCATCGCCTTTGCCCTGCTCGTCTTCGTGATCATTGCCGGACCAACCATCCTGATCTTTACCGGTATGGGCCAGAATTTGCTCGCCTATATGACCGACACGCCCGCCCTCACCAACTGGATACGGCGGCCGGACATCGCCTGGTTTCATGACTGGACCATATTCTATTGGGCCTGGTGGATTTCCTGGTCGCCCTTTGTCGGCATGTTCATCGCCCGCATTTCGAAGGGGCGGACAGTGCGCGAATATTTTGCGGTCGTTCTGTTTGCACCCGTCACAATTGGCATCATCTGGTTTACCGCGTTCGGCAAAACTGCGATCGCCCAATTCAAGACCGGCGAAGGCGAACTCGGCGAGGGCATGGGCAGCGCGTCTCTCGTCCTGTTCCAGATGCTGGCAGACCTGCCCTTCTCGGCCATCACGTCAGCCGCAGCCATCCTGCTGCTGGTTGTCTTCATTGTGACCTCGGCAGACTCCGGCGCACTGGTCGTCGACACGATCACCAGCGGCGGCAAGACAGATTCTCCCCGGCGCCAACGCGTATTCTGGGCCTGCTTGATCGGCCTGACAGCATCGGCCCTGCTCTATGGCGGCGGCACGGATGCGCTGCAGTCACTGCAGGCGGGCACAATCACGGCGGCCCTGCCCTTTACGCTGATCCTGCTGACCTGTTGTCTCAGTCTCTATATTGGCATGCGGGACGAATATCGCAGCATGAACCAGAGCGACGCGGCGGGGTTCTAACAGCCCGCCCTGCACTCAACAGTTCTTCCAGATGTCTCGGCAATAACTTGTATACACCCAGCCATTGATGTTCACGACGGCCCTGTGGTCCTGCCCCGTTGCCCCTTCACCCGGAAACCAGCCAGCATGGCCGTAAACCACCTCGCCTATGTCCAGCAGCAGGGTCACGACATGGCCATCGAAATAGTATTGCCCCGCAACGGGCCCTTCTGTGCCGCCGCCGGGAAGAGATGACGCGCGCACATGCCCGGCCATGAACCGTCCATCCGGCAGGAAAAGGATGTCCCGCGGCTGAAGCTCGGACAGGGGAAGGTTCCCGGTTAAAACCTCATCGAAGCGCGCCCGGCCAACACCGATCCGCAGGTCCAACAACTCCCCTTTTGCAAACTTCCGATAGGTTTCGGCCTTTCGGTAAGTGAAACGCCCCCGCTCGAAGGAAGCGCCCGTCCAGTCCGAGCTTCTTGAAAGACTCTTCATGTCCAAATCATCCGCAGATCCGCGCCAGAAATACCGCTCGCATCCGAGCATGACCTTCCACGGTGACTCGACCTCATAAGGATCAAATAGCGCCGCATCCCAGTTCATGCAGGTGATCGCGCTTGCAGCAAAATCCTGCGATCGCTTCGGGAAGAGCACCAAAGTCTGGGTTTCGTCCTTGCCCGCAAAGCTGACCGCGTCGAAGCCGCCGCTGTCGATCATGCGCACCATGCCAACCGGCTTGCGATCCGGCGATACACGCTTTCCCAGCCCCTGAGCGCTCATGGCGGCCCGCACCTGGTCGCCCGTCATGCCGGCTTCGGAAACCTGAGCGCGGCCCATCAGGTACTCTATGACCTCCTGCATGATTTTATTGGACAGCACGGAAATACTCATCGCCGATGGCCCGGACGGCACGCCACCCAGTATCTTGTCCTCCTTGACGGCCTCATCAAGAATCAGCGCGCTTTGCAATCCCCCCGCTTCCCAGTGCCCCATCGAGAGAAGGGTGCATCTGGCGACCGGTCCCCCGCTGCGCGCGGAGAAACCTGCGAACGAGGTTTTTGTCTCGGCATTCGCCAAGGATGGGCAATCGGCCCGCCCGGCGAAAAAGCCCTTCACATACTCAAACTTTTCCTCATGCGTCAGGTTTGGCCGCACGTCGCTGACGATGCCAACATTGATTCCCGGCAGGTCCGGTCGTGTCAGATAGATACTGTTGGGGGAAACCTTGACCGTCCATCCGGCCATTGGAATGTCCTGCGCACTCGCCGTCGGCAAGGCAGTGGCGAGCACGGCCATTCCAGCCGCGACACAAAACGAACGCATAAGAGTCCCCACACTTAGTTGCTTGTCGCAACAGTGTTCAACACGCGCGCGAACAGGGTCAACCCAATCCCCCGGAAAAACCGAAAGGGGCTCGTTTCAAATGTTCAAGGAAGGAAAATGGCACACCCGGAGCGATTCGAACGCCCGACCCCCAGATTCGTAGTCTGGTGCTCTATCCAGCTGAGCTACGGGTGCCTGCCGTTTGGAAGGCGGACACATACAGTGAGGAATCGGGGGATGCAAGCCTGTTTGCCACGCAACTGTCATTCCTCTGCAGTGGCGGCATCACCGGCAGGTGCAATCCCTGTTACAGCGCTGATCCAACCCGAATATGCGCTGACCCGCATATAGATTCCCGGACTGTCCGGCCGGGCACACCCCAGTCCCCAGCTGACCACGCCTATCTGGACCGGGCCATGCTCATAACTGCGCAGCATGAGTGGTCCGCCGCTATCGCCCTGACACGAATCCACGCCTCCTGCGCCCGCGCAGATCTGCGTCTGGGGATCCACCGCCACACCAGTCAGCTCGTCCTGCAATCCATACTCAGAAATGCGTGCGGCGGTTTGCTTCTGGCAGGTCTGCGCATCGACCAAGGGCACATAGCCCTCCTGCAAAATCAGGCTCGGCGCGGTGACATGGCGACCCGTCCGACTGGTTCCAGCTTCGCTGCGAGCGGTTTCGCCAACCTTGCCATATCCTGCCACGAGCGTGTCGGCATAGGACCCCGTCATATCAATGGCTGTCGCCGTCAATCCATCAAGCGACGCTACTTCACCTTCCCAGCGGCCTTCGATACGTAACAGGGCCAGATCATGTCCGCGCTCGGGATTGCCGGAATCATAGTCCGGATGAACAACGATCCTGGAGACCGGAAACAGTGCGCTCGATGGCACATCCATCAACGAGCCGCGACCTATGGCCAGCCCGACTGGCCCAAACCGCTCCATCGTGCGCCCGGCTGCATCCGGAAAATACTGGACTGCACGTCCGTTGCTCTCAACGCGAATTCCTTCAACGCAATGTCCCGCCGTTATCGCCCATTCCGGAGAGATCATGGTTGCGCCGCATTCGTGGAACACGGACCGTCCTTGCAAGGCCTGCAGCGACGCCATGCCGGGCCAATCCGCAGGATCTGCTTCCTGACCACCCACAACACAGGCCGTGGCCAGCGCCAGCAATCCTGCTCCAATTCCGATCTTCCACCCGCGCTGCATACGCCTGTCCCTCATCAGCGATTGGCTTCATGCACCCCCCGTGCAATGGCCCGGGCGAGTGTGGAGGCGGCCAATTCTCCGATCCTCGCAATGAGTATGGCACGCTTCTCCTGCGAGGCAATCTGGCCTGACGACATTACGAACAAGGCATCTCCATCAAACGGCGCAAAGACCGGCCGGATGGCACGAGAGAAGCCGGACAGCGCCATCTGCGCCACCCGCTTCGCTTCACTCGCTGTCAGAATTACATCCGTGGCGATGCAGGCGATGGTGGTGTTCTGGCCGAGCGCCGGGTTGGACTTCGCAGCGCCCCAATCCTCTGCATCGGCAACATAATCTCCGGGTGGACGCTGGCCCCCGAATTCCCCATCAATCTCGAATGGCCACGACCAGAACGCTTCTGTGCCGGGCATGAAGACTGATCCGAAACAGTTTACCCCGGCCAGCGCGCCGACGGTAATACCGTCATGCGTCACGATACTGGCAGAACCGGTGCCGCCCGCAAACGCCCCCGCCCGCGCACCATAGGCCGCCCCGGCCTGACCAAGCGCCAGCTCTGTGCCACGCGAACGATACGCCGCCAGGCCGAGGGCCGCATAAGGCGAAACTTCGCCCCAGTCCTTGTCGCCACCATTGGAAAGATCATAGAGGATCGCCGCTGGCACAATCGGCGTTCGCGGCACGCTCGTTAACGGCACGAGCGCGAAACCGCGCCCCTCCTGCTTCAGTCCTGACGCCACGCCGTCTGCCGCTGCGAGACCGAATGCGCTGCCGCCGGAGAGACAGACCGCGTCGATGCCATCGACCAGCATGCCCGCCGATAGAAGGTCGGTTTCGCGCGTGCCGGGGCCTCCGCCGGACACTGCCACCGCCGCGATCGCAGGTGCATCCGGCACGATCACGCTGACACCTGAACGGACACTGGCATCCTCAGCCTGCCCAACCTTTATGCCCGGCACGTCCGTAATGGTATTTCTTGCGCCTGGTTTTGCCATAAGCTGCGGCCCTGTCTTTCCCTTGTGAGGCATGTTTCATAAGGTCTGCTGCAACACACGCCAAGCTGAAGGGGCACTTTATGAGCCGTTTGCCGATTCTCCTCGCCTGTATTGGACTCTCCGCCTGTGCGCCGGGCGACGATAGACCGTTCAACGCGACCGAAGAAGCGAGCCGCGCTGCTGAGGCTGCCGCCCAGTCCGTAGAAGAAGGTGTCACAGCGGCTGAAGCCCCAGCCACGAACGCCTGGACGAAAGGCGCCATGGTCGCCGCAGCGGACCCTCGCGCGGTCGAAGCGGGTCTCGAAATGTTGCGTCAGGGCGGATCGGCGATTGATGCGGCCATCGCCGTGCACTCAGTGCTTGGATTGGTCGAACCTCAAAGCTCCGGCATCGGCGGTGGTGCCTTCATGGTTTACTATGATCGTGCCAAGGACGAGATCACCGTTTTTGATGGACGTGAAGTTGCCCCCGCATCCACGACGCCGGACCATTTCATGAAGGATGGCAAGCCGCTTGGGTTCCTTGAAGCCTGGCAGTCCGGCAAGGCCGTTGGCGTGCCCGGCCAGATTGCGCTCTACAAGACTTCTCACGAAGCGGCTGGCAAACTCGAATGGGACGCCTTGTTCCAACCAGCCATCAAACTGGCTGAAGATGGGTTCGAAGTCTCACCACGCCTTGCCGGCCTGCTGGCCAATCCGCGCCTGCGCGGCGCAGTACGGCTCGACGATCTGCCTGCCTCATCCGAGTACTTCTATCCGGGTGGAGAGCCGCTGCCCGTCGGATTCATCCGTACCAATCCGGACTATGCCGCGACATTGTCTGCCATCGCGGATTCCGGACCAGCCGCTTTCTACGAAGGCGATATTGCACAAGCCATCGTGGACGCGGTCAACGGGGATGCTGTTCCGGGCGATATGAGCCTCGAAGATCTTTCGACCTATTCCGTCAAAGTCAGGCCAGCCCTTTGCGGTGATCGGGCAGATCACTATCGCATCTGCTCGGCACCACCCCCTTCTTCCGGCGGCGTGACGCAGAACATGATCATGGGACTCTATGATTTGCTGGAGCCAACCGACGAGACGAGCATGACCGAAGAAGGCTATCTCAAAGCCTTTGTCGACGCCCAACGCCTCGCCTATGCGGACCGCGATCATTATCTGGCCGATGCTGATTTCGTCCCGGTACCCTCAAAAGACCTGATCAATCCTGCCTATCTGCGCGTCCGCGCCAAAGAAGCCTTCGCACCGGATGCGGCCTCCTTCCCGGGTGATCCCGGCGTTGCGCTTGGACGAGACCCAATCCGCCCGCTCTGGGGAGAAGACGCCACCGAGCACGCGCCCGGCACCACGCACATCTCCATTGTGGATGCAGATGGCAACGCCGTCTCCATGACCGCCACCGTAGAAGCGGCTTTCGGCTCGTCCCTCATGGTTCACGGCTTCATGCTGAACAATGAGCTGACAGATTTCTCCCGCGAGCCGACAAAGGGCACCAAGCCCGTCGCGAACGCACCCGGCCCATTGAAACGGCCTCGCAGTTCGATGTCTCCAACAATCGTCTTCGATCCCGATGGTGACCTGTTCATGGTCACCGGATCACCGGGCGGCAATTCCATCGTGGCCTATGTCTCGAAAACGCTTGTTGGGGTTCTTGAGTGGGGCAAGACGGCTCAGGAAGCCATCGAACTGCCGAACATTATCGCGCGCGGTGATACTGTTGGCGTGGAAATCGATGTTCCAGGTGGCATGGAAGCCGCCGAAGCCTTGCGTGAAATGGGATATGATGTGGAAGAACGTGAAGGCGAAAATTCCGGCCTTCATGTCATCATTGTGAGGGAGGATGGCCTGGAAGGCGGCGCCGATCCGCGCCGGGAAGGCGTTGCGAAGCATCTGGATTAGGCTCCATGGCCAAGCTCTATTTCTCCTATGCCGCAATGAATGCCGGCAAGTCGACAATCCTGTTGCAGGCGGCCTACAACTACCGCGAACGCGGTATGGAGGTTCTTCTCCTCACATCCGCACTCTACAAGGATGATGAGGAAGGGCACATTTCATCCCGGATTGGCATCGGCGCCGACGCCGTTCTCTATACGGCGGACACGGATTTGTATGCGCTTATCGGCGATGCGATGGCCGGTCACAAGATGAGCGCGATATTCGTCGATGAGGCGCAATTCCTGACCAAGACGCAAGCTTGGCAGCTCGCGCGTGTCGCGGACCATCTGAATGTACCTGTGCTGGCCTATGGCCTGCGAACAGATTTCCAGGGAGAACTGTTCGAAGGTTCAGCCGCGCTGCTGGCGATTGCCGACTCGCTGCGGGAGATCCGCACGATCTGCGAGTGCGGCCGGAAGGCCACGATGGTTGTGCGGCTTGGTCCGGATGGAAAAGCCCTTACCGAAGGCGAACAGGTCAGTATCGCCAAGGCGACGTACCTCTCACTTTGCCGCCGCCATTGGGAGCAACGCATGGGACGCTTCCCACCTGCCCCTTGATCAGGGAGACAGTTCAGCAGTCAGGGCATCTGCGAGAAGCCGTCCGCGCGCGGTAAGGGCGAGCCTTGGTCCGTCTTGCACCATCCAGCCTTCTTCAACAAACACATCGATCTTGGCCTGCGAGAGTGTCCGGCCTGAAATGCTTTCGATCCTTGTCCGGTCGATCCCGGATGATGGTCGCAATCCCATGGCCAGCAACTCTCTTGCATTGTCTAGCGGGTACAGCTTGGACGCCTCAGACCATCCCGACGCAAGAGCTTGCACGTTTGCGATATAGGCCGCCGGCTGACGCTCAGCCTCTGAGGCATAACGGTTTCCACCTACGCTAAGCCGACCATGCGCACCAGGACCCACACCGATCCAGTCACCGCCATTCCAGTAGATGTTGTTGTGACGAGACTGGTATTTTTCCGACATGGCATGATTGGAGATCTCGTAAGCAGGCAAGCCGGCTGCAGAAAGCACATCTTGCGTCAGCTCGTACAAATCGGCCTGGTCATCATCGTCCATCGGAGTCATCTGGCCGCGAGCCGCCGCCTTGCCGAAGGCCGTACGCTCCTCGATCGTCAGTTCGTACAGGGATATATGGGGCGCACCATACTCCAGAACATCTGCAAGCTCCGCCTGCCACTCATCCTCTGACTGGCCGGGTCGGGCATAGATCAGGTCGATTGAGACATTCGGGAATATCTTCATGGCCCGCTTCAAGGCTGCGCGCGCGACGTCGCTATCATGATCACGGCCCAAAAAAGCCAATGCATGATCCCGCAGAGATTGTATGCCGATGGAAAGCCGGTTGATACCTGCCGCCTTCAGCCCCTCAAGGTCCATGCGCATGATGTCATTCGGATTGGCTTCAATTGTAATTTCAGCATCATGTTTCAGGCCGAAACTGTCACCGGCAGCAGTGACCAGCCCGGCAATGGCGTCGGGGGCCAGCAAGGACGGCGTCCCTCCCCCAAGATAAAGACTGTCCGCCGCCCCATGCTCTGGCATGCGCGGACGATGGATCGCAATATCTTTCCGGATTGCCTTCAACAAGGGTTCCAGGTCGCGGTCCTTGGCTGCGTACACATTGAAGTCGCAGTATGGGCAGATCTTCGCACAGTACGGCCAGTGGATGTAGACTCCAAATCCATATTGTGGACCGAACTGAGCGGATTCCATCGTCACGATAGCAGCGCCGCTTTGAGCTTCTCGACCGCCCGTGCGCGGTGGCTCATCGCGTGTTTCAAAGCGGGCTCCATTTCGCCAAACGTAATTGATTCCCCTTCTGCGACAAAAACAGGATCGTATCCGAAGCCCTTGTTCCCACGTGGCGGCCAGGTCAGCTCCCCATGGACTTCGCCCTCAAACACCTCCGCATGACCGTCTGGCCAGACAATGGCCAGCGCGCAGACAAATTTCGCCGAACGGTCGGTGGCGCCAATATCATCGAGTTCGCGCTGAACTTTCTCCATCGCCTTGCCAAAGTCGCGCGGTTCGCCCGCCCATCGGGCTGAGTAAATGCCCGGCGCGCCGCCCAAAGCTGTAACAGACAGGCCAGAATCGTCGGACAGCGCCGGAGCACCCGTAGCCTCAGCCGCCGCCCGCGCCTTGAGGATTGCATTGCCGGCAAACGTCGCTTCGGTTTCTTCCGGTTCGGGCAAGTCGAGCTCAATCGCCGAGACGACCTCAAAGCCCAGAGGCGCGAACAGATCCGTCAGCTCGGATACTTTGCCCTTATTATGGGTCGCCGCGACCAGCCGTCCGGGCGAGAGCCTTCGAATCATGCTAATTTCACCCATTCTGTATTGGCCCTATTCTTGCTTTTGTCATTAAAGTATATATCGTTATTCGGTAAGCCTTGCGTCTTTAGCGATAAAGTCGAGCGGCTCCATGTCAACAACGCCGGAAGGTGAAAAGATACGCATGAGTACAAACGCGGGAAACTCCATGGCCGCCATCATGACCGTGCTGGTGACGATTGTCATGTGGATGACTGCCCTCATCGGCGCAATCGTTATCCTCGCAGCCGGGATAGAATTGATCTCCATGTTGTCAGGCAATCCAATCAATATTGGCGGCATCAAGATCGACGACCATGATATCAGCGTGCACGAACTCAGCGCCGGCCTGCTCGGCGCCGTCGTGGTGGTCGCTGCGGTCGTCTTTGTCTGTCTTGAATTGCGCAAGATCCTCGCAACCCTGTCTGCAGGTGACCCGTTCGTACCGGATAATGCTGGTCGGCTCACGCGAATCGCCATTGCCATCGCCGTGACACAACTGATGCGGTACGCGATCGCATTGGTGATCGGACTGACAGCCGAAGGGGCAAAAATACAATTGTCTTTCGACCTTATCGCATGGGCATCGGTTGCGGCGCTCTTCATCCTGTCCCAAGTCTTCCGTGAGGGCACTCGCCTTCGCGACGAAGAAAAAATGACGATTTAGGAGCACAGGATATGTCCATACGCGTAACCCTCGACCGAGTGCTTCTAGATCGCCGCATGTCTCTGACGGAGCTATCAGAACGCGTTGGCGTAACGCTGGCCAATCTTTCGATCCTGAAAACCGGCAAGGCCAAAGCAGTGCGGTTCTCCACACTTGAAGCCTTGTGCCGGGAACTGGACTGCCAGCCAGGTGATTTGCTTGTCTTCGACGACGAGGATTCGGCGGACCATGAACAAGTCGCGGCCGAATAGGTGACGCGTCTCCGCCTCCTGCCGTTCGAACCAGGCGATGTCGTTTCGGTCCGGTTTGGAGTGGTCCTGTCGCATTATGGCGTAGTGACCTCCCGCGGGACAATCATCAGCAATTCCCGCCTGCATGATGGTGTCGTCGAACAAAGCCCCGATCAGTTTTCGACCGGTCGTGAGATTCGCTTGCACCGTCGCTACAGCTCGCTGGATGGCCACCTCGTGGAAAGCCGCGCCCGTCGCCAGCTCGGCCGTGACTATGATCTGTTCGGCTCCAATTGCGGCCATCTCGTCCGCCATGCGCACCGCCGCAAGCCGACGCCGATGCAGATTGGGGCAGCGACTGTCCGCGCATTGGGCGACATGCTATCCAGCAAGCGAAATCCTTACTGACTCAGACAAGGAACGTCGAAGGCCTTTCGGCGTAGCTACAGCATGACCCACAAGATTGCCTGCGCGATGCTCGCCCTGATCCTGCCCCTTGCTGCGTGTGGCGGTGACAAGGAAGTCGGCGAATTCAAGAATGACTGGCTCGGCAACGAGATCAAGATCAAGCAGTTACAGGATCCCGATATTCAGGGCATCGTCTGCCATCTCTCTTATTTTGATCGTGGCGTCTGGGACAGGCTTGGCAAGGGCAACTGGTTTGAAAACCCTTCCAATTCCTCGATATCATGCCTTCAGTCGGGCCCAATCCGCATCGGTCGGATTGATCTGGACAAGTCCGGCGAGGAAGTGTTCGACCAGAACCAGAGCCTGGTCTTCAAGCAACTTGCCGTCCGCCGGATTTACGATGCCGATTCCGACAGCCTGATGTACGTCTCCTACAGCCGCAAGATCGTCGACGGCTCTGCCAAGATGAGCCTGTCGACCGTGCCGCTGTTTGGGCGTGATGTGACCTGGCAAAATGGGAAGCCGGCTTCCGGCAATTAGTCCACCGACACATGTTTTCGGCAATTACGTATGGACGCCGGACAGTTCGGCGCCCATGTGCGGCTGCATGACAATGAGAGTCCGCTCTGCTGATGATCGTCGCCGCGAGATTCAGGAAAACGCCACGCGCCTCGGCATCGACGAGGCGTTCATTTCCGATCTTGTCGAGCGGTTCTATGCCCGCGTCCGCGCCCACCCCCTTCTGGGCCCGGTTTTCGAGCAAGAGATCAGAGACCAGTGGCCATCCCACCTCGCCAAGTTGAAGGATTTCTGGTCGTCGGTGTCCATGAACACGGGTCGCTATTCCGGCAAGCCTTTCCCGGCCCATATGAAATTGACGGGCATCACGCCCGCCCATTTCAATATCTGGCTCGCCCTGTTCAGATTGACGCTGGAAGACCTGTCGCACAATCCGGAAACGGTGGACTACTTCATGGAACGCGCCAATCGCATAGCCCGCAGCTTCCAGCTCGGCATGTTCGAACTGGGCAACGGCCCCGGCATTTAGCCCAGCGCGGCCTTCTGCGCGTCGAACAGTTCCATACAGCCTTTTTCCGCGAGTCTCAGCATTTCATCGAGCTCAGGACGGGTCATTGGGCGCTCTTCGCCGGTGCCTTGCACCTCGATAAAACCACCATCGGAACTCATCACGACATTCATGTCGGCTTCACCGCGTGAATCTTCCGGATAGTCGACATCCAGAACCGGGTGGTCCTGGTAGATGCCCACAGAAATGGCGGCCGCCTGCTTTGTGATTGGATCCGCAGAAATCACGCCTTCGGCGCGCAGGTAGCGACAGGCCATGGCCAAGGCAACAAATCCGCCGGTGATCGAAGCCGTGCGCGTGCCGCCATCGGCCTGCAACACGTCACAATCTATGGTGATCTGGTTCTCGCCCAGCGCCTTCAAGTCACACACTGAACGCAGGGAGCGACCAATCAGGCGCTGAATTTCCTGCGTGCGACCGGACTGTTTGCCGGAGGCTGCTTCCCGCCGACCGCGTGTATGTGTTGCGCGCGGCAACATGCCATACTCAGCGGTGACCCAGCCCTTGCCCTGCCCTTTCATCCAAGGCGGGACGTTCTTTTCCCAACTGGCGGTGCACAGGACATGCGTGTTGCCGAACTTGGCGAGGCATGAGCCTTCAGCATAGCGCGTGACATTGGTCTCCAGCGTCACGTCGCGAAGCTGGTCAAAAGCGCGTCCGGATGGACGAATAAGCGTGCTCATTTTGAATTCCTCATTGCTGCCCTGCCTGATTGCGGGTTTTGACGCGCCTGTCTACACCGGGAGAGAGGTTCATAACCGCCGAGGGAATCATGCCGACAGATATCGAGATCGCCAGAAGCGCCAAGAAGCGCCCTATTCACGAATTGGCCGAAGCGCTCGAGATCGATCCAGAAAACATTATACCCTATGGCCATGACAAGGCGAAGATCGCAACCGGTCACCTGACGGCGATAAAATCAAAGCCCAATGGCAAGCTGATCCTGGTCACCGCGATCAACCCGACACCTGCTGGCGAAGGCAAGACCACAACCAGTGTCGGACTGACAGACGCAATGAACCGGATCGGCGAGCGCACCTTGCTCTGCCTCCGTGAACCTTCGCTCGGCCCCTGTTTCGGGATGAAGGGCGGAGCCACAGGCGGCGGCCAGGCGCAAGTGGTGCCGATGGAGGACATCAACCTCCACTTCACGGGTGACTTCCACGCGATCACCTCCGCCCACAATTTGCTGGCGGCCATGATCGACAATCACTTCCATTGGGGCGGGGACAGCGGCATCGATCCCACACGGATCACATGGCGCCGCGTCATGGACATGAATGACCGCAATCTGCGCAGTGTCGTAACGGGCCTCGGCGGCAGCCCGAATGGCACACCGATGGAAACCGGCTTCGACATCACTGTCGCATCCGAAATCATGGCAATCCTCTGCCTGGCAAAGGATGCCCACGACTTGCAAGCCCGGCTGGAGCGCATGGTGATCGGCTATCGCCGGGGGCGCGTGCCTGTCACGGCGAAAGACATGAATGCGGTCGGTGCCATGATGGTCCTTCTGAAGGACGCCATGCTGCCCAATCTGGTCCAGACCCTGGAGGGCAACCCAGCACTCATTCATGGCGGCCCGTTTGCCAATATTGCGCATGGCTGCAGCTCTGTGATCGCCACGCAGGCCGCACTCAAGATGGCAGATTTCGTCGTAACAGAAGCTGGCTTCGGAGCAGATCTCGGCGCGGAGAAGTTCTTCAATATCAAATGCCGCCAGGCTGGCCTCGCGCCCAGCGCTGCGGTGCTCGTCGCGACCGTTCGCGCGCTGAAGATGCATGGCGGCATCGCCAAGGAAGACGCCGGCACCGTCAGTTACGACTCGCTCGAAAAGGGCCTTGCCAATCTTGGCCGTCATATCGAGAACATGAAACAGTTCAACGTCTCGGTCGTCGTGGCAATCAACCGGTTTACCTCGGACACATCCGGTGAAATCGCCGCAATTGAAGCCTACTGTGCCCAACAGGACGTACCTGTCTCCGTCTGCACGCACTGGGCTGAAGGGGGGCATGGCGCCGAACACCTTGCGCACACAGTTGCCAATCTTGCGCGAAACGCACCGGCAGATTTCGAACCGCTCTATCCGCCGGAAATGCCTCTCTTTGACAAGATCGAAACCGTGGCCCGGCGCATCTATCGTGCCAGCCATGTCGAGACGACCCCTTCGGTACGCAACCAGCTGGAACGTTGGGAAAAGGCAGGCTTCGGCCATTTCCCTGTCTGTATGGCAAAGACGCCCTACAGTTTTTCAAGCGATGCCAAACTGATTGGCGCGCCCGAAGACCATGTTCTCAAGCTTCGTGACGTGCGCCTGTCTGCCGGTGCGGGGTTCGTCGTGGGAATCTGTGGTGACATTGTCACCATGCCGGGTCTTCCCCGCCAGCCTGCTGCGGAAAACATGCACCTCAACACCCTGGGTCAAATCGAAGGCCTTTCCTGATTGGTGCTCAGCAGGCGGGATGAAACCTGTTGAACGCAGCGCGGCACACGCCTAATCAATAAGGGATGATCCAGCCACTCGACACGCAATCCCTGTTGCAGCGCCTTGACCAGCGTTCACGCGACATTTTCCGTGAGATTGTCGAAGGCTATCTGACCACAGGCGAGCCTGTCGGCTCCCGCACCTTGTCGAAAAGCGGGATAGCCCTCTCTCCTGCCTCCATCCGCAATGTGATGGCGGATCTGACTGAACTCGGCCTGCTGGAATCGCCCCACATCTCTGCCGGACGCGCGCCGACCCATACCGGCCTGCGCCTGTTCGTCGACGGCTTTCTCGAAATCGGAGAGCCCAGCCGCGCCGACCGTATGGAGATTGATGACCGCCTCAAGTCGGCGGGCACCAATATCGAAGCGGTCATGGGCGAAGCCTCGAATATCCTGTCCGGCCTGACCGGCGGTGCAGGCCTGGTCACGTCCCCAACCCGCGACGCGGTGGTCAGGCATGCCGAATTCGTACCGCTCGGCGGACGCGAAGCGCTCTGCGTTATCGTCACAGAGGATGGCGATGTCGAGAACCGTATCGTTGAAGTGCCCGAAGGGCTGCCGGCAACGACACTGATCGAGGCGGGTAATTATCTCTCAACGCGCGTGCGCGGTCGCACCCTGACGGAAGTTGCCAGCGATATCCGTCAGGAATTGCGCTCGCATCGCGCCGCGTTGGATCAGGCCGCATCCTCGCTGGTGGAACAGGGACTGGCGCAATGGAGCGGTGATGCACCCGGACGGGGACGCTCCCTGATCGTGAGAGGCCGTGCCAATTTGCTCGAAGACGCACAGGCCGCAGAAGATCTCGACCGGGTACGCCAGCTGTTCAACGAGCTTGAACGCCAGCAAAGCTTGCTCGATATCCTCGACACAACCCGAGAAGCGGACGGTGTGCGGCTGTTCATTGGTGCGGAGAACCAGCTTTTCCCGCTATCGGGTTCAAGTGTGATTGTGGCTCCCTATATGGGAGGCGGAAAACAGGTTATTGGCGCACTGGGCGTGATCGGCCCCACCCGGCTGAACTATGCCCGCGTCATACCTATGGTCGATTATACGGCGAAAGTGGTCGGGGAACTCCTCTCCACACGCCGCAAAAAGGATACGCAAGGATGAGCGACGAAACCAAACCCGGCGAAACCGCTGAAATTGATTCCAATACTTCCAAGGCTGACCTCAAAGCGGCTGCGGACGATATCCTGAAGTCTGCGCCCAAGCAGGAAGACGCACCCGAAGCGCAAGTGGACGTGGATCCTGTGCAGCGACTTGAGATCGAGAAAGAAGAGCTGCGCGAGCAATTGCTGCGAACGCTGGCCGACCTCGACAATACGCGCAAGCGCGCCGAGCGTCAGGTGTCCGACGCGCGCGTCTACGCCATCGAGAAATTTGCCGGCGACCTGCTCAGCGTTTCGGATAACCTCTCCCGCGCCCTCGCCGCCCTGACTGATGAAGATCGCGCCGCCCTGTCAGAAGCTGGCCGGAACCTGTTCGAAGGCATCGAGATGACGGAGAAGGAGCTGCACACAGCCCTCGCCCGTCATGGCGTTACGGTGATTGCCGCCCTGCCCGGCGACACATTCGATCCGAACCTGCATCAGGCCGTCGCCAACATCCCGTCCGACCAGCCAAACGGCACCATCGCCTCCTGCTTCCAGCCCGGCTGGAAGATCGGCGAGCGCACCTTGCGCGCCGCCATGGTCGCCGTCAGCGCAGGCGCGGCGAACTGATCAACGCCCCACCTTCCACGTCGTAACGGTGTTCTGCCGCCAGTTCGGCACGATGACCGTATCGCCGATCACCGTCAGGTCATTCTGAGAGACCGGTTCATCAAACAGGGTGGCGACCGCGCCATCCTCGCCGACATAGTGGATCTGGCCGGGCCAGGACGAGACGAGATAGCCGCCGCCCGGCACGAGCCCGATCCCGTCGGCATTTTCCATGCCGGCGGCAATCTCGGTCAATTCGCCCTCTGCGGTCACGCTGAACAAGCTGCCGGTTGTCATGGTAGAGACCAGCATCCGGTCGCCATCGCCCAACAAGCCATTCACGCCCGCCAGCCGCTCATCCTGCAGCCAAAGCTCAGCCGTACCGTCTGATATCCGGTAGATCGCCGCATCACCGGAATCCGACACATAGATCGCGCCGTTCCAGTCGGTCGCATCATTGAGAAATTTGGCGCCCTCAATACGGACTGAGTCCAGTCGCTCGCCGTCTTCGACGTTGAACATCACCACGCTGTCAATGTCGGCGGCATATAGAGTCCCGTCCAGCACGGCCATGCCCTTGGGCGCGTCCAGTTTCGCTGCCCAGTAGCGCGTCGTGATACTGCCGTCGGCTGCAAGATGAGAAATGTAGCCATTCCCATCCTTGTCAGTCCCCTCTCCGACCACGTTCGAAATGAAGTATCCGCCATCCGGCGCAGCAGCGACACCTTCTGGACTTTCAAAGCCTTCCGCAATCCAGGCCTGCTCAATGCTCGCCACAGAGAGCGCCTTGTTGACGGGCTCTGATGTGCAGGCCGCCAATAGACAGATGGAAAAGATTGGAACGAAGGTGCGGATCATCTGGAGCCTCCCCGGCTTCTGCTTTTTTGGCACTATGCCCAGCAGGATACCCAAACGTCCAGAAGTTCCGGGATAATTCAGCCCAGCGGCTCGGGCGCGGTGCGCCCACGGCCGGGCAGGCGCTCCCACAGCCGCTCATGAAACGTGTAGGCGAGGGTCTGCACGGCCGGTTCAATCATTCCGATGGCCAGCGCCGCATGCCAGTTACGCGTCAGGGCAAACGCCACGGCAATAGCGACCGTAAAGTGCATCAGGCTGTATGTGAGTGTCTTGATGAGTTGGCGCGGCATGATATTTCCTTTCACACCAACTGACATAGTGAGACTGAGAACCATTATCAAATAAATTGCTGTTGGGGCTGCTATAGGTCAGCCCTATAGCAGCAATGCACCAAAATCCTGTACAGCTACGTATTGTTCCCCCCTTGAGACGCGCTAAACCCTTCCCATATCGCAAGACGAACCGGCGCACGGATCAAAACCGTTTCCGCCGCCTCATTTGAACCCTTGGAAAGAGCCACTGGCTGTCCGGGGCTGCTGAGCAGACCGCAACAGAACACGGCCCGTGGCGGCTTGATAAAAAGAGAGATGCAACATGAGCAAAATCATTGGTATTGACCTTGGAACCACCAACTCCTGCGTCGCCGTCATGGAAGGCGGACAGGCAAAGGTCATTGAAAACGCAGAAGGCCAGCGCACAACCCCGTCCGTTGTGGCCTTCACTGAAGGCGGCGAACGCCTGATCGGCATGCCGGCCCGGCGCCAGGCTGTCACCAACCCGGATTTCACCTTCTACGCCATCAAGCGTCTGATCGGTCGCCAGTTCGACGACCCAACCGCGCAGAAGGACAAGGAAATTTCCCCGTTCGAAATCGTCAAAGGCCCGGCAGGCGACGCCTGGGTCAAAGGTCGCGACAAGGATTACGCACCACAGGAAGTGTCTGCTTTCATCCTGACCAAGATGAAGGAAACGGCTGAAGCCTATCTCGGCAGCGAAGTGACCCAGGCGGTCATCACCGTGCCTGCCTACTTCAATGATGCGCAACGCCAGGCAACCAAAGACGCCGGCAAGATCGCGGGTCTTGAAGTCCTGCGGATCATCAACGAGCCAACCGCTGCGGCCCTCGCCTACGGCCTCGACAAGGACGAACAGTCCAAGACGATCGCCGTATATGACCTTGGCGGTGGTACGTTCGACGTCTCCCTGCTCGAAATCGGCGACGGTGTGTTCGAAGTGCTGTCCACCAATGGTGACACGTTCCTCGGCGGTGAAGACTTCGACCTCCGGATCGTCGACTTCCTTGCAGAAGAGTTCAAGAAGGATCAGGGCATTGACCTGAAAGCCGACAAGCTTGCCCTTCAGCGACTCAAGGAAGAAGCCGAGAAAGCCAAGAAAGAGCTTTCCTCTGCCAGCCAGTATGAAGTGAACCTTCCCTTCATCACGGCAGATGCGACCGGCCCCAAGCACCTCAATATCAAGCTGACGCGCGCCAAGTTCGAAAGCCTTGTCGAAGACCTCGTCAAGCGCACCATCGAACCGTGCAAGAAAGCGCTCGCAGATGCTGGCAAGTCTCCTTCCGACATCGACGAAGTCGTTCTCGTGGGCGGCATGACCCGTATGCCGGCGGTTCAGGAAGCCGTGAAGAAATTCTTCGGCCGCGAGCCGCACAAGGGCGTGAACCCGGATGAAGTTGTTGCCATCGGTGCAGCGATCCAGGGCGGCGTGCTGCAAGGCGACGTGAAAGACGTGGTCCTGCTTGACGTGACCCCGCTCTCGCTCGGTATTGAAACACTGGGCGGCGTGTTCACACGCCTGATCGACCGCAACACGACGATCCCGACCAAGAAGTCCCAGGTGTTCTCGACGGCTGACGACAATCAGCCTGCCGTGACGATCAAGGTCTTCCAGGGCGAGCGCGAAATGGCCGTCGACAACAAGATGCTCGGCCAGTTCAATCTCGAAGGCATCCCGCCAGCACCGCGCGGCTTGCCTCAGATCGAAGTGACCTTTGACATCGACGCCAACGGCATCGTGTCCGTGTCCGCCAAGGACAAGGCCACGGGTAAAGAGCAGCAGATCACCATCCAGGCGGACGGTGGCCTGACGGACGAGGACATCAAGAACATGATGGCCGACGCCGAAGCCAATGCGGGCGAGGACAAGGCACGCCGCGAACTCGTCGAAGCCAAGAACCAGGCCGAAGCGCTGGTGCACCAGACCGAAAAACAGGTCGAGGAGCATGGCGACAAGGTGTCTGACGAGGTGAAAGCCGAGATCAAGACGGCGTCCGACGAGCTGAAAGAGGCCCGTGAGGGCGACAACATCGCTGACATCCAGGCCAAGCATCAGGCCCTGATGACGGCCGCCATGAAGCTCGGCGAGGCAATCTATGCCAGCCAGCAGGATGAGGCGGCCACTGCGGACGCAGCCGCCGATGCGGCAGCCGACGGCGATGATGTGGTCGATGCCGACTTCGAGGAAGTCGATGGCGACCAGAAGTCTGCCTAAGGCGGCTGACTACACCTAAAAGAAAAACCCGCCGGATCGCTCCGGCGGGTTTTTTCGTCCCGGTTCCCAAAAGGCTAAGGGCGTGGCGGGCGCACGAACTTTGCTCCGACCAGAATACCGCTCTGCCAACGCTTCTCGCATGGCACAACCAGCTCCATTGAGCCGTCAGGCTTCAGTATCTGGAGTTCAAACGTCTCCGGCACCGCCCAGATTTCGGTCAATTTGAGTTTGGCTCCTGTCGATGACAGGTCTCGGATCCCCACATCGAACGAACTGTGGCGGTGGTTTACGACAATTCTCCCACGCCGCAACATCCGCATGCGCGGATCGTCACGTCCATTCGCAGGAGGTGCGTTTGCCTGTGTTTGGCTTTTATCTGACATGACAGAACTATGCGCGACACAGGCTTTGGTTCAGGCGTTAACTGTCATTCGCACGGCGAATGACAGTTGGAATCAGATCACGACCACCACCTTGCCCTGCGCTTTCCGGTCCATCAGCTCCTGAATGGCATCGGCTGACTTTTCCAGCGGATATGTATTCGAGATGTGCGGACGGATCTTACCTTCACCATACAGCTTGAACAGTTCAGCGACATTCTGCTGGTGAGCCTTCGGGTCACGCGCCACCGCTGCGCCCCAGAACACGCCGCGAATGTCGCAACTTTTCAGCAGGGTCAGGTTGAGCGGCAGCTTTGGGATACCGGCAGGAAAGCCGATCACGAGAAAACGCCCTTCCCAATTCATGGCCCGCACCGAGGGCTCGGCATAATTGCCGCCGACACCGTCATAAATAATGTCCACACCGCCGCCGGACACCTCCTTGATGTCGTTGGAGAACGCTTTCTGACCGTCCCGATCAAGCTCACGCGCATAGACCAGGCCGTTGTCGGCGCCTTTTGAGAGGCAGAAATCCACCTTTTCCTGTGTCGAGCAGGCCGCGATCACTTCAAGGCCCATCGCCTTGCCAAGCTCAACGGCTGCAATACCAACGCCGCCAGCCGCACCCAGAACGAGCAGTTTTTCACCCGGCTTCGGGTCAGCGCGGTCCTTGAGAGCATAATAGCTGGTGCCATACGTCATCAGGAACGCGGCCGCTTCTTCAAACGGCATGCCTTCCGGGATTGGCATTACGGCATGCTGGGCCGCGACGGCATATTCCGCCATACCGCCATTCCCGATCGAGGCCAGAACGCGGTCACCCACTTTCACATGGGAAACGCCTTCGCCCACTTCCTTGACGAACCCGGCGATCTCGCCACCCGGCGAGAATGGGCGCGGTGGCTTGAACTGGTACATGTCCTGAATGATCAGCGAATCCGGGAAATTCACCCCGCACGCCTTTACTTCTATCAGCACCTGACCTTTGCCGCATTCCGGCATCGGGGCATCTTCAATGACCAGACTGTCCGGTCCGCCTACTTCTTTGGAGAGCACTGCTTTCATGGCTGCGACTTCCTTCCCATCTTGTTGTTTCTGCTGTCAGACGGTAGCGGTGTGCCCGATAAAAGTCCAAGCCTGACGTAGCGGAGAGGTAGCAGTCAAATGGCAAAGAAATGGGCCCTGGCCCTGCATGGTGGCGCCGGGCCGATCCCGGGGAATGACTATTCCCTGCAGGAAGCCCATTTGGCGACCCTGTTGAAGAATGGTGCCGAACGCTTGCGGGACGGCGAAGCCGCTCTGGACGTCGTCGAAGTGATGGTTCAGGGGCTTGAAGAGTCCGGCCTGTATCTTGCCGGAAAGGGCGCTGCACCAAACCTCGACGGCGCGTATGAGCTGGACGCCGCCATCATGGACGGTCGCAACCGCACAGCCGGAGCGGTCGGCGCTCTGCAGGGATACCGCAATCCGGTCTCCTGCGCGCGCGCGGTCATGGAACAGACCCCCAATGTTTTGCTGATTGCAGACGGGGCCCGAAAGCTGCTGGCCAAATCGGGCCTGGTCATGATCGACGATCCGGACGCTTACTATGACCCCGTCGATGAACTGACGACACAGGACATGATCAACTCGACCGGAACCGTGGGGGCAGTTGCGCTCGACATTTATGGTGACCTGTCAGCTGCGACCTCTACGGCCGGCATTCGCGGCAAAACGCCCGGCCGGCTGGGCGATACTCCCCTGCCCGGCGCGGGCACATGGGCAGATGAACGTTGCGCCGTGTCGTGCACCGGACTGGGTGAATACTTCATTCGCGCAGCTGCAGCTGCAGACGTCTCGGCGCGCATCCGCTATGCCGGAGCCGGACTGGAAGCCGCCGTCCAAGGCGCATTGGATGATGTGCGCATGCTGGGAGGACAAGGCGGCATGATCGCCGTATCCGCCGAAGGAGACATATCCGCGCTCTGGAATTCGTCTGGCCTGAAACGCGCCATGGCGGATTCAAATGGACGATTTGAAGTGGGCACGTTCGGCTGATGAATATTCTTCTTTTCATAGTGTTGGGTTTGGCCGTGTTCGCCCTGATGCTCGCCCTGCAGATGCGCTGGATGATTTCGGTAGCGTTGCGCCGTGCTCTGACGGAAAAATTTGGCGGACTCCCCTCAGACATCGAGTACCGCGAAGGCGTCGCTGATGCCGGACGGCGTGTCTCGCATACGGATATCGCAACTCATCTCAACCAAACCTATCCGAACCAGCTCGGACACCTGCGCCTTGCGCGGCGCGTTTCGGTTTACACACTGCCTGTGATTATCGGCCTGCTCGTGATCCTCAGGTTTGGACTGGAGGCTTTCTGATATGCGCGGCTATTTTGCGATCGGCTCTGAACGTATTTCGAAACCCATGAATCTTGGCGCGCTGATGCGTACAGCGAATGCCTTCGGGGCAAGCTTTGTGTTTTCCATCAATGCCGAGCATCGCCTGCGGGCAGCCTACCAGGCCGACACGTCAAAAACAGCCGGACAAGTGCCTTACTATCAGTGGGACAATGTTGACGAAATGCAGTTGCCCCGCGGGTGTCAGATGGTCGGCATCGAGCTGACGGATGATGCTGTAATGCTGCCCACCTTCCGGCATCCTCCGCAGGCGGCCTATATGCTGGGCCCTGAAAAAGGGGACTTGTCACCCGACATCCTCGCGCGCTGCGATCATGTCGTGAAAATTCCGACCAAATTTTGTATCAATGTCAGCCTTGCCGGCGCGCTCGTCATGTATGATCGCCATCTATCAATGGGCGGCTATGCTCCGCGCCCGATCATGCCTGGCGGCACTGGCGGAGATGGCCTCAGCGGAACATATGTTCCCGGTCGCGACCGCAAATAGTCAGCGCCCCAGCACACGCTGGATCACACCCATGATCCCCGTGAACTGTAGTCCCGCATCCCGCACTGCAAGGGCGAAACAAACTTCGCCCGGATCACCGACGGGCTGGTGCGTGTCGTCCGGCCCCTTGACCGCCAGGTCGCCGGGACCGTAACTGCCGGTCTCATCCGAAAATCCGCCTGCCACCACGAGCGTGAACTCCGTACCGCCGTGCGAATGCCGGGGCACTTTGGCATTGGGCTGTATACGGTAAAGCTCGATCTCGAGGTCGCTGCCAACATCAAGTTTCATGCGTCGGATGCCCGGCGCGTTCGCCTGCCATCCGGCAGCATCAAATGCCTCCAACGCCTTGTCGCGCAAGGGCATGGGCAGGCACGCCAATTCGGCGTCTCCAGTGAAATCCGTAGCGGCTACGCTATCTCCGCTTTCGAGCGCATCAATCAGCTCAAGTGCGCGAGCCCCTGCTCCGGCTGACATCTGAACGGGCTCTGCTGTTTCCAGCATGAAGCCGGACACCGTTTCACTTGCGGCAAGCGCGCCACGCACATCACGCCGTAACATGCTCTGGGTCTCGAGTAGCAACGCAAATGCCGGATCAAGCTGACCCGCCGCATAGGCCGAATAGAGCTCGCTATAGGATGAAGTAGCTGGCTGCTGCATCATGTCATGTTCCATTCACTACGTGTCGGCATCTCCGCCCTCCGGTTCCAATTGGCCACGCAGGCGGCCGAAAGCCAGCCGGATTCGTGACTTCACCGTTCCCAGGGGCAGGTTGAATTTTGTGGCGATTTCGGAATGCGACAAACCCTCATAGAAGGCGGCCTGCAGCAATTCGAGCTGTTCGGGGGGCAGCTTCACCAACTCGGCCCGAACCGTCTCCTCGATCTGAACCCGATCCAGCGCCGCATCCGGCTGCTCTATATCCGGTGGCCGAAGCATGGGTTCATCCGCATCGAGGTCGGGCCGACTGGCCCGGCGGAATTTGTCGATGCGCCGATTGCGTGCGACGCGGAAAATCCAGGTCGAGACCGACGCCTGCTTGCGGTCGTACATGCCCGCCTTGCGCCAGACAGTCACCATGACGTCTTGCGCCAGATCCTCGGCCTCCAGCGCGCTTGCGCCCAACCGCAACATGTAACTCTTTACCCGCGGGGCGTAGAAGTCGAACAATTCCGAAAAAGAGGCCCGACACTTATCGGAGGCAATCAGGGCCATGCAGTCTGCATGACGCTGTCGCACATCCGGGGAAATCGTCGTTGTTACAGTGTCGTTCACACAAGAACTCTCAGTTTACATGTTCCAGACACTATCGTGGCGGCTCACATGGAACGCAACCGCCTGAACGAACAAGCTGGCGTGATCTGCAGAGGCAGCTGACATGCCGTAGTTTAGCCTTAACCCTGTTGTCTTTATGATGCTGGGAATGCTCCGCGCAAATGGGAATGTATAGAATATGCAAACACTGAGATTGAGCCGGAAAACTCTGACCGTGCTGACCCTTGTGGCTGCGCTTGCCGTGCCCATGGCCTCTGCCAGCCCTTCGGCGATCGGTCGATACAAGGATTGGTCGGTCTTTACCGACACCGCGAATGGAGAAACCATCTGCTACGCGGCCACACAGGCCACCGACAAGGCCCCCCGCGCGGCCGATCATGGCGATGTGTGGTTCTATGTCACCAATTGGAAATCCGGCCGCGCGCGCAACCAACCGAGCTTGAAAGTCGGCTTTGACTTGCGGGAAGACCTGGCGCCGAAGGCCAGCGTCGGACGGTCGTCCTGGGCCATGTTTGGCGTCGGGCGTGAAGCGTTCGCAGATGATTCCGACGATTCCCGGATTGTTTCGGCCCTTCGCAAGGGATCAGAACTCCGGATTGAAGCCGTTTCCCAGCGCAACACGCAAGTGGCCTATCATTTCTCGCTGAGCGGCTCGGCAGCGGCCATCGACAAGGCCTCCGCAATCTGCCGCTAAGACGCCTGACCCGGTAGACAGAAGCGCTCAGGATGGCGGCCTTTCGCATCGCGATAGTGCGAAATGATCACGTCCATATCGGTCTCGAAATCCCCGCCAGGCATGATCGGTCCCTCCAGCCGCATTTCCCTGGTTCCAAAATCAAGCACGGCGCTGAACAAGGGCACATTGGCGGATTGGGCGATATGCCAGAACCCAGTTTTCCAGACCGGATTGGCATTGCGCGTCCCTTCAGGCGCGATCGCGAGATGGAGCGTATCGGCCGCGTCGAACGCCTCCTTCATCAGCGACACGACATCCTTCGATTTTAACCGCTCAACCGGCACGCAGCCTGCTCGCCGGAGCAAGCCGCCAAACGGCCCTTGCACGAGGGAAGCCTTGCCCATCCAACTGAGCTTTTGTCGGTACCAGCCCGCAATGGCGAGCATGACCAACCCGTCAAAATTGGAGGTGTGAGGCGCGGCTATGATCACGGATTTGGAGACATCCGGCCAGTCTGTGGCGACATGCCAGCCCGTCGCTTTCAGAAACATCCAGGAGAGCCCGCGAATGCCTTCGGAGAAGAGGCCCCGATAAGGCGCTGACTGACCGAAACGGCCTCGCGGATTATGGGGCGGAACGGAGTCCTGCATGTTCCGATCCTCTTCGCGTTCGGTGTTGAACGCTTGTATAGGTGCTGCGATCAGGAAAGTCGTGCAAATATCGACCGGCATCATGCCGCCGGACTCGCTACGACGTGTGGCGACTGCTATCAATACCGCACCGGCAATCTGGGGCTGGAATCGGAGTGCATCATGAATATCGGCTTTGTCCTTTTCCCGAATGTGACTCAACTCGATTTCACCGGCCCTCTCCAGATACTCCACCGTATGCCCGGCGCGGAAACCCATATTCTCGCAAAATCCCTTGATCCTGTGCCGAGCGATTGCGGCCTAGGCCTCGTGCCGACCGGCACATTCGCAGATGCGCCCGATCTCGACATGATCCTCGTGCCGGGCGGGTTTGGTGTGGTCGATGCGCTCGCTGACGGGGAAACGATGGATTTCGTTCGCAAGGCCGGCGCGGCAGCAACCTATGTGACGTCCGTCTGCACGGGCGCTTTCATACTCGGTGCAGCAGGCCTGCTAAACGGCAAAAAGGCGACCACCCATTGGGCCTATCACCATCTGTTGCCGCTGGTCGGCGCTGTGCCCACCGAAGCGCGCTGCGTTCGGGACGGCACCACCTATACCGGTGGGGGCGTTACCGCCGGCTTCGATTTCGCGCTTCAGATTGTCATGGAAATTTCGGGCCAGAACGTGGCCGAAGGAATTCAGCTGGCAGTGGAATATGATCCTGCACCGCCTGCCAATTCGGGCCATCCTTCCACGGCAAACGCGCAATTGCTCGCCGCCATGGAAAAACGGTATGCAGACCCCATCGAGGCGATGAGGTCTGCAATTTCAGCTTAGTAGCTTTCCTGCGTGATCGGCGTCAGGATGATTTCCACGCGGCGGTTGGCGGCGCGGCCCTCAGCAGTCGCATTGTCCGCGATTGGCTGGGTCTCACCCATACCAACAGCCGCAAGGCGAACTGGCGTGACACCCTGGTTCACGAGATAGGAACGGACCGATTCTGCACGGCGACGGGACAGGTCCATATTGTAGTCGTCCGGGCCGTCAGAGCTGGCATGACCAATGATATCCACGGCGGTCGATGGATAGTCGACCAGCGTCAGGCTGACATCGTTCAGCGCGCTATAGAAGTTCGGCTGGATCGTGGCACTGTTCACGGAGAAAGTGATGTTGGACGGCATGGTCAACGCGATCTGATCGCCCTGGCGCTCAACACCAATGCCCGTGCCAGCGGTTTGCTCGCGCAGGCGGCGCTCCTGTTTGTCCATATAGTCACCGGCTGCGGCGCCAGCAATTGCGCCCACGGCTGCGCCAATTGCAGCGTTGCGGCCATCGTCGCCACCTGCAAGCGTACCTGCACCAGCGCCAAGAATGGCCCCGACGCCAGCGCCGGTCAGAACCCGTTGGCTCGGCCCGGTTTCACAGGCTGGAAGGGCAATCAGGGGAAGCGCAAGCAGCGCATAGGAAAGGCGTTTCATGTCATCAGCTCCTTTGGAAAGGACAGCCCGGAATTGGGCACGCTTATTAACGCGTGGGTCAGTCTTTCCGTTCCATCGATGACAAAACAATGGCGATCCTCATTAACTCCCCGTAATGTGAGGCCTGCAGCCAGCAATTCCTTCAACCGCTTCAGCGTGTTATAGGCGCCGCATCATGAAAATCGAACTTGACCTCACCCGGCGCGGCGAAGCTGCATCCCCTGCCCCCCGCTCATTGGCGGGCCTGTCCCTTCCTGCTCTGAAAGCAGAGATGGAAGCGCTTGGTCTGGAGCCGAAGAAAGCTGGCATGCGCGCAAAACAGTTGCGCCGCTGGATGCACCATTTCGGTGTTCAGGAATTTGACGGCATGACCGATGTCGCCAAGGACCTGCGCGCGGAGCTGGGCGAGAAATTTATCCTCACCCGGCCCGAGATCGCAGATCACCAGGTCTCTCGCGATGGCACGCAGAAATGGCTGGCCCGCTTCGGCCCCGGCATCGAAGGCGAGAGCGTCTATATTCCCGATGTCGGCAAGGCAGGTGCTCTCTGCGTGTCCAGCCAGGTCGGCTGCACTCTGAACTGCACCTTCTGCCATACCGGCACACAAAAGCTCGTTCGCAATCTGACCGCACAGGAAATCGTCTCACAGGTATTGATCGCGCGGGACGCGCTGGATGGCTGGCCGAGTGATGAAGAAGACCGACGCCTGACGAATATTGTTTTCATGGGCATGGGCGAACCGCTCTACAATCTGGACAATGTCGCCGAAGCGATCGACACGATCAGTGACGGCGATGGCATAGCAATTGGCCGGCGCCGCATCACCGTATCCACGGCGGGTGTCGCGCCGAAGATCGTAGAGCTCGGCGAACGCACAAATGCCATGCTCGCCATCTCGCTGCACGCGACGAATGATGATCTGCGCAATGAGATTGTTCCGATTAATCGCAAGTACAATCTGAAGGAACTGTTCGAGGCGATCCGCGCCTATCCCGGCCTGGGCAATTCCCGCCGGGTGACGTTTGAATATGTCATGCTGAAGGGCGTCAATGACAGCCTTGCTGAAGCGCGCGACCTCGTCCGCCTTCTGAGAGGTGTGCCGGCAAAGATCAACCTCATACCGTTCAACCCATGGCCGGGCAGCCCTTATGAATGCTCCGACTGGGACACAATCGAGGAATTCGCCGAAGTGCTGAATCAGGCGGGCTATGCGTCCCCGATCCGCACACCGCGCGGACGCGACATTCTCGCCGCCTGCGGACAATTGCGCTCCGAGAGCGTCAAGAAGTCCGCCGCTGAAAAGCGCCGCGAAGCGCTGGAAGCCGCTGCCGAATAGAAAAGGAGAGGCATCGCCTCCCCTTCTCCGCTGTGAATCCGGTCAAACCGGCTAGGCGCCTTTCAGCGCGGCGATCCGCTCTTGGGCATCCGTCAGGATATCCGCGATCGCCTTGCGCGTCTCGCCATCATTCGACGCCGACCGGGCCGCATCTCGCACTGCGTGGCGTAGTCGATGCATGGCCCCGCGCACATCCTGCGGATCTTCAGGTCGATCGCTCTCCTGAAGGTCGGCGAGACGGGCCTCGATCGCCTCGATTGTCGCGGCTGAATCTTCGCGCTCTTTGCTGCCGTCTTTCGTCAGGCGAAACGTCCGGCGCTGACCATCCATTTCCGCCTCGACCAGGCCGAGGTCCAGGAGGGCCTCCAGCGCAGGATAGATCACGCCGGGACTGGGGACATATGCCCCGCCCGTCCGGCTCTCGATCTCACGGATCAAGTCATAGCCGTGGCGGGCTTCCTCCGAGACAAGCTCGAGGATCAACAGGCGCAGATCGCCATGATTCAGGGGCCGACGGCGTCCGCCGCGATGACCATCCGCTCTACCATGTCTCATACCGCGTCGACCTCCATGCATAGGTCCATTTTCTCGTGTGCCGCAACCTGCGCCACGACGATGTTTCATGTTTCTATTTCGATACGTCATTTGAGCTCCTTTCGATATATCTAAATCTCAGATAATTTCGATATATCTAAATTTCAAGGTTCGATATATCGAAAATATACCGATCCCCAGTCTCGTGGAATTTGTGCATGGCGCTTGATCCAGCCAGCCGCTAATTTGTCGGCATGCGTCTCTGGTTTGCCATTCTCGTCTGCACGGTTCTGATGCAAGCTTGCGCTCAGGCGGAAACGCCGTCGCCCTGCGCCCCGGTAAAGCATCTCGGCCAACCTTATACGGTGTGCTCCTTTGAGACGCCCACATCGGTAAACCTCTGGCTCACTCACCCCGATGGCGCGCCCTTCGGTCAGTTCGACCGGCTAGCCGCCCATCTCGCCGATCACGGCCAGACGCTTGAGTTTGCCATGAACGCCGGCATGTATCATCAGGACCGCCGCCCGGTCGGGCTTTATGTCGAGCAGGGCGAGAAAGTCGCCTCGCTCGTGACGCGTGAGGGGCCGGGCAATTTCGGCCTGCTTCCCAACGGGGTATTCTGGGTGGACCAAGACGGCACCCCCCATGTCACAGAAAGTCTCGCCTTTGAGGCCGAGGCACCGGACGCGCGCTTTGCGACACAGTCCGGCCCCATGCTGGTGATCGACGGTGCATTGCATCCGAGATTCAACGCGGACGGCCCCAGCCGGAAACGTCGCAATGGCGTGGGCGTCACCGCTGATGGCGCAACGCTCTATTTCGCCATCAGTGATGTGCCCGTGAACTTCCACAGTTTTGCCAGCCTGTTTCGCGACAAGCTGAACACGCCCAACGCCCTCTTTCTGGATGGATATGTCTCAAAGCTCTACGCGCCGGAGATCGGCCGCAACGAGACCGGTCTCGATATGGGCCCAATTGTCGGCGTGGTCCGCCCCTCCGATACGGACTGACCAACCCCGCCCGGCATGATATGCTGATCAGCGTATCCAGAGGAGCCTGTCATGCTCGCCCATACAATCCTGCTCGTCTTCGGCCTCTACTTCATGGCGTGTGGTGCCGGCCTGTTGGCCAGCCCTGACCGCATGGCCCGCCTGATCGACGAATTGGAAGACAGCCCGGCGATCGGCTTTCTGTGCGGCGCGGTCATGATCTTTGCGGCGGGGGGAACCTTGTCAGTCCAGAACAGTTTCTCCACCGCAACCGATGGCATCGCAACCCTGATCATCGCAGGGGCGCTCGTCGAAGGTCTCCTCCTGGTGGCATGGCCCAAACCACTCTGGGCATTGGCACACTGGATGATGCCGGATGATGATCATTTGCGCGGATTTGGCATTGTTGCGCTCGCGCTTGGCCTGGTTGTGTTTGCCATCGGTGCGTTCTAGCCCTTTGAGGCACCACACTTAGAGGAGACCCCCATGTCGGCTGGCCCGGTTACGCTGTACGGATTGAAGAATTGCGATTCCTGCAAGAAAGCCCTGAAAGAACTTGATGCCTCGGACCGGGAGACCGCTTTTGTCGACATTCGCGAAGACGCCGACCTTGACCGGCTCTTGCCAGCCTGGCTGAAGGCCGTCGGCGCGGAAAGACTCGTCAATCGCCGTTCGACCACATGGCGCACCTTGTCAGAGGCTGAGAAGTCAGGCGCGCTGGGCGAAGGCGCCGCGGGCCTGCTGAAGGCGAATCCCACGCTGATCAAACGTCCGGTCATCGATACCGGTGCGGAAATCCTCGTGGGCTGGGACAGCGGCACGCAGCAGGCGCTCGCGCGGTGACACTGGAAGATTACAATTCCTATTGCGCAGGCCTCGGCCAGACAACGCATGTGGTCCAATGGGGTGGCTCCCATGTCTGGAAGATTGGCGGCAAGGTCTTCGCCATGGGCACACCGGACGGCGACCAGCTTGCCACCTGTACGTTCAAGGTCCGCCCGATCAGCTTTCATATCCTGAAAGACCAGCCCGGCTGCCAGGGCGCGCCTTACCTTGCTTCACGTGGCATGAAATGGATCCAGCGTTTCTCGGACGAAACCCTGTCGGATGACGACCTCAAGGACTATGTCGCAGAATCCTTTCGCCTGATCGCCACTGCCCTCAGCAAGAAAAAGCAACGCGAACTCGGCCTGCTCGACTAGCGCGCATCCTGCCTGCATGTCGCATTGACCTCACTCGCCGCTATCGGCATGCGCGCAGGACAGGAGTTGCCCATGTCCACACCGCTCACCATCCTCGTGCCCGCCATGTTCAACGGTCCCCCCGACTCAGCCAATGGAGGCATCTCGGCAGGTCTCGCCGCAAGCCATATTGATGGTCCGGCAGAAGTTTCCCTGCGCGCGCCACCGCCGCTCGACATGGCGATGGAGGTCGTCCCAACAGGTGACGGATACGAAGTCCGGCATGGGGACCAGTTGGTTATGACCGCGCAACCTGCCGCACCGCTTGCCCCTCCCCCCGCTGCGCCAAGCTTCGAGACAGCACAGACAGGCCCGGACAGTTTCCCCCCTGTCGAGACCCACGCGTTTCCCCGCTGCTATGTCTGTGGACCAGAGCGCACCGACGATGGCCTCTGCCTCTTCACCGGCAAGCCGAATGGCTATGACGGGGTGACAGATGTCTGGACACCGGATGAAAGCCTTGCAGGCGAAGACGGCCTGGTGCGCCCGGAAATACTATGGGCCGCGCTCGACTGTCCGGGCGCCTTTGCGATTGGCTTTCAGGACAATCCGATGGTGCTGGCCCGCATCACCGCGCAGGTGCATGCACGCCCCGCCCCAGGCGACGATCTCATTGTGGCTGGCTGGTCTCTCTATGATGACGGTCGCAAGCATGGCGCTGCCACCGCACTGTTCACGCGCGACGGCCAGCTGCTGGCTCAGTCGGAGCAATTGTGGATCGAACTGAAGCGGCCTGCAGCCTGACCAATCAGCGCCGACGGCGCGGGTTCAGGTAGAGATTGCGCTCCTGCGTGTCGAGTTGGCGCACGGCCCGCCCAAGATGCAGCTGTTCGACTTCTTTCGCCACATGCCGACGCGCGGCCCCGTTGAATTTCAGCAGGGCACAGAACATCTGCAACACGGCCTCCAGCTTGGCATAGCTTTCCGCCGCATCCACTTTAACGATCCATGATCCGCCCAGATTGATGATTCGGTGATCCAGCTTGCCGATCTTGCGACCCCGATCATCATACAGACTATAGTCTGCACCGATGCCTATGACGTTGCGGCGCAGGCGATAGAAGCGCGGGCCTTTCGTCGTGTCGATAAAAAAGGAAAATTTCTCCGGGAAAAGCGGCCACTTCTGCGCCGACCGTTCCAACTGGATAATCTGGTCATGACGGCTGATATTGACTGAATAGGACGGCACCGGTGTGCCCTTCGCCCCAATGCTCAGTTGCAATGACCGGCCCATCAACAATTCTGCCGTCCCGCGCCAGTGCATGCCTTCGGAAAACAATTTCAGCACCAGCCGGCGCTTCATGCCTTCCCCGGTTTTCCACATTTCCTTGCGATAGGCGAGAATGCCCGTCCGCTCGCGACCATCCTTGATCTGGCCAAAGATCTCCATGTCCTTGGTGAACTGGTCAGACGCGGCCTCATGCTGGGTCTGTTTCATGATCCCGATTTCGGTCGGGTTCAGATCGGTCGCCCAGAGGTCCACCTTGAAGGTCTTGTATTTCGGTTTTGCCTTGGTCTCTTCGGCGCCGCCGAATGTTGCAGTAAAGGCCATGAAGCACATCTCCGGGGTCGGGGTTTGCGCCCATCATCGCGATTCGGAGTCGCCATAAGGTTAACAAAATGCCGTCTGGGATTAATCAGCTGCTATTTCTGCCCCGAGTACAGCCACAGCCCGGGTCAGCCTGCCTGTAGCAATTCCTCCAGCCGGATCAGCGCGCTGCCCCAGCCCGCCTGCGCCTCCTCCAGCAGGGCCGATCCGTCCAGTGCCACGGTCTGCAGCGTCATGACCATACGCGTGCCTTCCCCTTCCGGCAGGAATTCCGCCGAGACGAGGCAGGCCCCTTCGGTTGCCTCCATGGAGGCGATGATCTCGGTATAGACGATGCGCTTGTCCGGCACGATGTCATGATAGCGGCCGCGCACCACGGCCACGGCCTCGCCGCCCGCCAGACAGGTAGTGACATCTTCTCCGCCCACGGAAAAGTCGGCCGCATCGATGCGCATATCGATCTCGTCAGAGGGCGAGCCCCAGACCTTGCGCTGCTCCGGATCGGCCCAGGCCGCAAAGACGCGGGCCGGCGAGGCCGAAAGCCCCTTCTCCATTGTGGCGGTGCCATGCTGTACGGTATGATGAGTCATGTCAGGTGTCCTTTTCGGGGTCGTCTGCGTTCAGGAAAGCATCCAGCCGGTCGAGGCGCGCCGCCCAGGCCTGCTGATATTGCGTGATCCAGGATTTCAACTCTGCCAGCCGCGCCGCTTCCAGTCGGCAGTGCCGGACCCGGCCTTCCTTGCGGCTGGATACGAGCCCGGCTTTTTCCAGCACGCGGACATGCTGCAGGAAACTCGGCAGGGCCATGTCATAGGGCTCGGCCAGTTCGGCGATGCTCGCCTCGCCAAGGCTCAACTGCGCGATCACGCCGCGCCGGGTCGCATCGCCGAGGGCGTGGAAGGCCCGGTCGAGAGCGGCTGGATCGGGAGAAGAATAGTTAGGCATGCACCTATCTATTGCGATGGACTGACGCCTGTCAAGACACTTAGGTGATTACCTAACTTTTCTCGCCAGCTGCCCCCTTTCCTTCCTTCCGCAACGCGCCTATTCTCCCGGCCATCCGAGGGGCGCGTCTGGTAAGCGCTGAGATGGAGCTGAGGTCAGCGAGGAAAAGTGGGAACCGGTTTTCCGCCCGCGCTGACCGTTCGAAAGAACACCGCTCCAGCACCCTTTGAACCTGATCCGGTTTGCGCCGGCGTAGGGACGGAATGGCATAGTGGGCCCATGCGACCCGGATTCCCTCTCTATTCCATTGGTGCAGGCCTTAATGCTTGCGAGGATGCGCCATGAACAAGCCCACGGACCAAAGCCAGTTCGAGACCCCAAAAGTCACCACCGGCGCCCTGCCCGCCAGCCGCAAGGTCTATTCCCACCCCGCCGACGCGCCGGACATTGCCGTACCGCATCGCGAGATCGACCTCCACCCCAGCGCCAATGAGCCTGCCGTGCCGGTCTATGACACGTCCGGCCCCTATACCGATCCGTCCGTCACCATCGACGTGGAAAAGGGCCTCGCCCGCGACCGGCGCGCCTGGGTGCTGGAGCGTGGCGGCGTCGAGGAATATGACGGGCGCCATGTGAAGCCCGAAGACAATGGCGGCGCACAAGGCAAATACCTTGCCCGCGAATTCCCGGTCACGCACAAGCCGCTGCGCGGCCTGCCGGGCCACAAGGTCACGCAATACGAATTCGCCAAGGCCGGCATCATCACGAAAGAGATGATCTATGTCGCCACCCGCGAAAATATTGGCCGCGCCAAGGCCGTCGACGGCGCTGCGGAACAGATCGCGCAGGGCGAAAGCTTCGGCGCGCACATCCCGGAATTCATCACGCCGGAATTCGTCCGCCAGGAAATCGCCGCTGGCCGCGCCATCATCCCGTCCAACATCAACCATGCCGAGCTGGAGCCGCAGATCATCGGCCGCAACTTCCTTGTGAAGATCAATGCCAATATCGGCAATTCAGCGGTCACGTCTTCTGTGGAAGAAGAAGTCGACAAGATGGTCTGGGCGATCCGCTGGGGCGCCGACAATGTCATGGACCTGTCCACCGGCCGCAACATCCACAACACGCGCGAATGGATCATCCGCAACAGCCCCGTCCCCATCGGCACCGTGCCGATCTACCAGGCGCTGGAAAAGGTCGACGGCGTCGCCGAAGACCTGACCTGGGAAGTCTATCGCGACACGCTGATCGAACAGTGCGAACAGGGCGTCGACTATTTCACCATCCATGCTGGCGTCCGCCTCGCCTATATTCACCTCACCGCCGACCGCGTCACCGGCATCGTTTCGCGCGGGGGCTCGATCATGGCGAAATGGATGCTCGCCCACCATACCGAGAGCTTCCTCTACACGCACTTTGAAGAAATCTGCGACATCATGCGCGCCTATGATGTCAGCTTCTCACTGGGCGATGGCCTGCGCCCCGGCGCGATTGCAGACGCCAATGACGCAGCCCAGTTTGCAGAGCTGGAAACCCTTGGCGAGCTGACAAAGATCGCCTGGGACAAGGGCTGCCAGGTCATGATCGAAGGGCCCGGCCATGTGCCCATGCACAAGATCAAGGTGAACATGGAGAAACAGCTGCGCGAATGCGGCGAGGCCCCCTTCTATACGCTGGGGCCGCTCACCACCGACATCGCGCCCGGCTATGACCATATCACCTCCGGCATCGGCGCGGCGATGATCGGCTGGTATGGCACGGCCATGCTCTGCTATGTGACGCCCAAGGAGCATCTCGGCCTGCCGGACCGGGACGATGTGAAAGTCGGCGTCGTCACCTACAAGCTTGCCGCCCATGCGGCCGACCTCGCCAAGGGCCACCCGGCCGCGCAAGTGCGCGATGATGCGGTCTCCCGCGCGCGCTTTGATTTCCGCTGGGAAGACCAGTTCAACCTCGCCCTCGACCCCGAAACCGCCCGCGACTTCCATGACCAGACCCTGCCCAAAGACGCCCACAAGGTCGCGCACTTCTGCAGTATGTGCGGCCCCAAATTCTGCTCCATGAAGATCACGGCGGAGGTGCGCGACTACGCCGCGAACATGAGCGAGAATGAGCGGCTGGATTTGGAAAAGCAAGCCGCGGAAGCGCGGAAGGGGATGGAAGAGAAGAGCCGCGAGTTTATTGAAAAAGGCGGGGAAATCTACCTGTCAGGGAACCAGGAATCGATTTAGTCTTGTTTTTTATCAAAACAAAGACTTCAGAATGCAAATCCCATCTACAGAATCCATTGAAAGACTACTCGAGGGCATCAAGACGCGCTTGTTAGAACTTAGCGAGTACCTCGATCGACAAGATGGCAAGTGGAGTGTCACTCGAGCTGACGACTTCGTCAGCGGAATTGTTGACCTAATAGAAGAGTACCAGCACCGTTACCCAGGGATGAGGGTCAATTTCTTCCGCGCTTATTCGCCCAATTGGTTCAAGGGAACCCAGTTCTTCACCAAATCATTTTGGCGGCGCTATGCGATGCTTCAAGAAACAGTGGACAACTATCGTGACGCGCTTCGAGACGAGTACTTGATAGAAAAAGCGGACGACTGGCCTCGAGTAGTAGAATTTGATGGCGATCTCCCCCTGATTACGGAGATCGGGAAACTTACAAAACAGCTAAGAGCTTTGATACGCTCAGCAGATGTTTCGTCCGCACTAAGAGAAAAGTTGCTCAATCATGTATCGAATATCGAGCGAGACATCCAGCGTGAGAAGGCAAATTACGAGCACGTGCTTAACTTCTTCTTGGACCTTTCGGTTGCAGCAAAAGAAGGAGCAAAGAACCTAGATCCAATCCTCGACAAAGTACAAGAGATTGCTGCCACGATTCGAAACAAGGAGATCAAAATCCTCATTGAGCATGAAGAGAAAGATGTCAAATCTCTTCCTGCTCCGGACGATAATTGAAAAACAAATGGTTTCCCGACTGTCCAATCAACAAGCGTAGAGTGGGTTGAGAGGTGCGACCCCAACAATGCGACGCCTGCGTTGTGTCCGGATTGTGGGTAACGGCGTTGCACGGGCCCACTCCACTCTCGACATTGCCACGCCCCGCCAGCAGCGCTAAGCCCTCGCCCCATGACAGACACACCCTCCACCGCCTCCCGCCTCGACGAGCTTGAAATGCGTGTGGTTCATCAGGACCAGACGATTGAGGACCTCAACGCGGCCATCACGGCGCAATGGAAGCTGATCGAGCGGCTGGAGCGGCAGGTTGCGCGCCTCGCCGAGCGCGTCGCCGACAGCGAGCGGTCACCCGGCGACGCGGCCCCCGCAGACCAGCCGCCCCCGCATTATTAGCGTCGCCCCGGATGGCGGGTTAGCGAAGCGTAACCCGCCATCCGCTCTTGCCGTCCGGCGGGTCATGACCCGCGCGCTTCACGCCCGGGAAAATTCCGCTTAAGCTGCCTTCTGGCCCATAGCGCGACGGGGGACGCGGCATGACGAATTACGAACTCACCTATCTCTTCTACGAGGCCATCCAGGTCGGCAATGGCACGATGGCGAATTACATGACGCTGGTCTTCGGCATGCTGGTGACCAGCTATCTCGCCGCCCACCGGCTGGACCGGGTGATGATGTGGATCGCGCTGGTCATCTATTCCATGTTCGCGCTCGGCTTCTGCAACGAGATCTTCCAGTCCTATAGCGACTTTGCCCGCCTCGGCCTGTTGCTGGCCGAGCGCGGCCAGCTGCCAGACAGCGACCTTGGCTGGTTCGGCGCGGTCGCCGTGGGCGAAGAGCCATTCCATGTGATCCCGAAACTCGTCGCCCTCATGACGCTGGCCGCTTATGCCGGCTCCATTGCCTTTTTCTTCCGCGCCCGGAAGGCCAATCTGTCAAAGCATATTGGTCCCGTGTAGCCGGGGGATGCGGACAACGACGCCTGACCTCTGCTCCACCGCCCCGCGATCCTTCTTCTTGCCACGCCCGCACAGCGTCATAGAGTGAACCCACCATATTGGGAGGACACGGAATGATTCGGAAATTTGCGATGGCGGCAGCACTGACTGGCGCGCTCATGGTGGGGGCTGCGCCTGCCGCCGGTGCGGGGATGGACGACTATCTCGGCGAGATCGTCACGGTGGGCTTCAATTTCTGTCCGCGCGGTATGATGGAGGCCGATGGCCGCCTGCTGCCGATTGCCGAAAATACCGCCCTCTTCTCCCTGCTCGGAACACTCTATGGCGGCGACGGGCGCACGACGTTCGCCCTGCCGGATCTTCGCGGGCGCGTTATGGTGGGCGCAGGCCAGGGCCCCGGCCTGACCGACCGGCGACAGGGCGAGCGCGGCGGCACGGAGTCTGACATAGCCGGCCCGGCGCTGGCCCATGATGGCGGGGCAGACCCGCTGGGCGAATCCACCGCCGGAAACAATATGCCACCCTATCTCGCGCTGAAGCAGTGTATCGTGACACAAGGCATTTATCCGTCGCGAAGCTAGGCGGGCCAGCGCGGCGATTGCGACCCTGCTGGATACATCCCGCGCTCTCCTCATGCGTCACCCCCCGGCCGCGATAGCGGTCTGGGGGCCCAACTCTGAATGCGGCGGCGGGCGCGACCTGTGCCGTGAGGCGCGCAGGCGCTGCACAAAGCGCCGCGCGCTGCGGTGGCGAATTCAGGAGATGGGCCCCCGGATGACTTCGCCATCGGGCAGGACGACGCAGGCAAGATATCCGACAGGCCGCCCCACCATGCCACACTCCCCCGCATGGACCCGGCCTATCGCCCCTTCTTTGCCCATGTCTGGGCCTTCTGCTGGCCGTGGCTGTGGTGGAACCTTGTGCGGCTGACGGCCTGGCGCAAACGCACCGGGCGGCGCGTCTTCGTCACGGTCGACAAATACGGCAATGTGGTCATTCGCTATATCGGCGATGCGCCGACGCCGGACAATGCATACACCTATACGCCGCCGCGTGTGCCGCGCTGGCAGAGCCCAGCTCTGGCAAGCGACCTGCCCTGCGGCCTCGATGTCCCGTCCGCTTTTGTCTGGACCAGTCTGTACATCTTATGGACACTTTATGGACCAGTTCGGGACCAGTTCGGCCATGCGCCGATCGGCCAGGTCAGCCCGGCCCGCGCCCCGCCCTGAGCCGGCTTTTTCCGTAATTCAGCCCAGACACCCGGACGGCCCCGCCGCTCCGGACGCCTGTGCTGGAGCGAGTGCTGGCCGGAACCAATCGATTACAGCCCCGTTATGTTCGCAAGCGCGCTGAACTGCGCAACAAAGCACAAGAAGGAAGACCCAGAACATGAGTACAGGAAAAGTCATTGGAATCGCCGTCGCCATTGTCGCCCTCGTCGGGGCCGTCTGGCTCGGCTCCACGCTGATCGATGTGGACCAGACAGAGCCCGGCAAGCTGCCGGATGTGGATGTCGCCATTGACGCCGAAGCTGGCAAGATCCCCGAATATGATGTCGATACGGGCGAAGTGAATGTCGGCACAGAAACCGAAACGGTGCTCGTGCCTGAAGTTGTGATGGTCGAAGAAGAAGTCGAAGTTCCAACCGTGGACGTTGAAGAACCGGAAGAAACTCCGGAACAATAATCGCCTCGGCGCGAATGCACTCCCCGCCCGTAATCCGGGCATCCAGACCCAATCCGATGGCAGGCCGCAAACGCGGTCTGCCATTTTTTTGAATTGTCTGTCGGCGTCTGTCACGCCAACTCTTCCCCGCAATGCTTGTCCCATCGCCGGATTGGGATTATCTGCCTAGGTCTCAGGGCAATGCAAAAAGCGCCCGAGACCGGGGAGGTCCGACCGAATGACAGATTTCAGCTCGCTGCGCGATCCAGCCAGGCCGGCAAGCCCAGATGCGCCCGCCGCCCTGAACGGCCGCGAACTGGCAGAATTGTTAAGCCCGGTATCATGCGAAGACTTTGTGGATCGCTATTTCGCGCGTCAGTCCCTGCATGTGAAAGGACATGCCGGGAAGTTTGACCATATTTTCAGCATGGAAAGACTGAGGCTGGCTCTCGCACGAGGGCAGCATATCGAAGATCCCCGCTTCAACCTGACCGCCTCATTCGCGGGCGGAGAAAAAGCTGGCAGCCGCAAGCCCATGTTTTCGGCGCAACTGGGTGAGGCCAGCGATCTGCTGAAATCAGGCGCCACGATCTGCATCACCAATATTCACATGGCCGATCCCTTCCTGGCCCGCTGGGCCCAGGCGATCCGCGCGCGACTCAGCTTTACCGGCACAGTCGGGGTCAATTGTTATGCCTCCCCAGACGGCGCCGGATTGCCCATGCATTATGATCGGCGCGTCGCCACGACGCTTCAGATCGCGGGAAAGAAACGCTGGATATATTCCACCGAGGCCGCCAAACGCTGGCCCGACAATAATGCGACCTATTTCGAAGGTCGCGCTGAGCCCGCCGACATTGATGTCGGGACCCTGCCGGACGATATGGCGTTTCAGGAAGTCGAGCTGAACCCCGGCGACCTTCTGTGCCTTCCAGCCGGCGCGTGGCACGCCGCCCGCGGCGTCGGGTATTCGCTCGCGCTGAACCTCTATTTTGCCCCCCGAAACCTGTTCGACCAATTGGCCCCCCTGCTCCAGGAGTTCGCGGCGTCTCGCGACAGCTGGCGCGGAGGACCTCCCGTCACATTGGATGACGCGCACGGGAACCTTCCTGACACGGTGTCAGACTATATGCGCGACCGCCTTGCCGAATTTCAAACCCTGGTGAGTGAAACGCTGGCCGAGCCGGAATCGATGAGCACTCCCTGGCTGACATCACTGACGCAAGGACCCTATACCGGATGGCAACCCGATCCGGTATTGCCCCTGCCAGCCGCGTCGGCGACGGACAGGTTTCTTGTGGTGATGCCGCCGCTGCGCTTCATCGCATCCGGCGGTCGGGTGAGCCTGCCGTGCGACAATGGTCTGCTGGACTTCCCCGCGAACTTCGCGCCCATCCTTCGTCGCCTATCCTCTGAACCGGCGGGGTTTTCGATCCCTGACATCATCGCTGGAACGCAAAGCGCCGATGCCCCTCCGCAAGCGGAGGTCATCGCCCACTTGCAGACATTGTTTCGAAACGGAATAATTGCAAAAAGCGATGCACCACACATGGCACAGCAGACGTGAATTTGTTTTCGCAGCAGATACGCGCGCAACCTTCTCAAATTTCCGGCGTTCTACCGGCTCTCTCCCACAGAAAGCCACAGGACATGTTCACCCAGCTCAATCCACCTATCCCGCTGACCGTCACGGACCGGGGCGACGGCTTCGCCATTGGCGTTATTGACTACGGCCAGGAGCACAACCTCATATGGGTCACGGTAATCACCGCGACCGGCGAAATCTGGTGCGCGCCGAACCCCTCCGTACGCGGCGTCGTGAATTGGACAATGGGTCGCCCTCGTCCCGCCACAGATAGCGCCCATTGAGAGATAAATTTTGCTCGGTGCCGCTGAACCAAACCCGAAGGCGCGCGTTACCTGATCATTGCCTGCCGGAGGAAAGGATCCCCGCTCATGAAACGCCACTTACTCATTCCCGTTGCGTCCGCACTATTCCTGGCTGCCTGTTCCGGCGAGTCTTCAGACACGCGTACACTACCGCAAGACCCTGTCCAGCCCTATGCGGATGATGTCGACATTAACCCTTCCCCGGATGCGGGCGAAGAGGAAATCTATGCCGACACAATGGATCGCGACCAGATGGTCACCTCCGGCCCGAACGTGTTGGACACGATCGCCGCTGATCCGCGCCTGTCGACACTCTATGGTGCCATTGAAGCCGCAAGTCTTGACGAAACCCTCGCCACCGGCGGCCCATACACCATCTTCGCGCCGACCAATGAAGCATTCGATGCCCTGCCCACTGGCCAGCTGGAAGACTATCTGAAGCCAGACAATGCCGACAAGCTCGTCCGCGTGCTAGAATACCATATCGTCGAAGGATCCGTGCGCGCCTCCAATGTGCCCCCCGCAGATGAAGGCGTACCAACAGCCAGTCTGAACGGCCTCGACCTTTCGGTCCGCGACATGGGCGGCGGCAAACTGATGATCAATCAGGCCAGCATTCTCGAAACTGATGTCGAGGGCGGCAATGGGGTCGTACACATCATCGACTCGGTACTGGTGCCACGGGAAACCGAATAGGGTCCTGCTGCAGTCGATGTGAACAAATAGAGAAAATGCAAGGTGTCATTAACCCATCCCGCTGATAGGATGGGCGTCATGACAGCCACGATTCGCATTCTCGGCATCGACCCCGGCCTCCGCCATACTGGCTGGGGTGTCATCGAGCAGACCGGCGCCCGGCTGGCTCATATTGCGCATGGCGTGATCTCGGTAGACACCAGTCTCGCCATGTCGGAACGGCTCGGCGGCATCTTCGAGGCGGTCGGAGAACTGGCCCGGCATTACGGACCACATGCCTCAGGCGTTGAAGAAACGCTGGTCAATGCCAATCCCCGCTCGGCGCTGAAACTCGGCCAAGCGCGCGGCGCGGCCATGGCGGCGCTCTCCATGGCGGGTGTGCCCGTCGCCGAATTTGCCCCGCGCAAGATCAAGCTGGCCATTGTCGGCACCGGCACAGCGGACAAGGACCAGGTGGCCTTCATGGTCAAACGCCTCCTGCCCCGCGCCGGAGAGATGAAATCGGACTCGGCCGATGCGCTCGCCTGCGCAATCTGTACCGCCCACCATCTGCCGCTGGAATTGAAACGAGGCGCTGCATGATCATTGGCCGACTGACGGGAACCGTCGCCGCCCTCGGCACGGACAACATCCTGATTGACGTCAATGGCGTCGGCTATGTCTGCATGGCCGGCACGCGGCTCTTGTCCAGGGTGCATGTCGGCGAGACCAGTGTCCTGCATGTCGAGACCAAGGTCAGCGAAGCGGCGATCACACTCTACGCCTTCGGCTCTGACGAGGAACGCGCCTGGTTCGTTCGTCTTCAGGATGTGCATGGTGTGGCCGGCAAGGCCGCAATGGCCATCCTTGACGCAATCACACCGGCAGAATTGATGGACGCGATCGCCCTCGGCGATGCGTCCGTGCTGACACGCGCAAAAGGCGTTGGCAAGAAACTGGCCGAGCGGATCACCGGCGAACTGGCTGGCAAGCCACCGCCGATGGGCCGGTTTGGCAAGTTCGAAACCGCCCAGGTCGCAGGCCTTGCCAGTGCGCCCGTCGCCGCCACGACTGGCGTGCGGAGCGAGGCGATCTCGGCGCTTGCAAACCTCGGCTATGCCCAATCAGATGCCGCCCGCGCCGTGGCCAGCGCTGCGAAAGATGCCGGCGATAGCGATGTCAGTACTCTGATCAAGGCGGCGCTGAAGGAACTGGCGCGATGAGCCGCGAGGGCGAACTCTCAGACCCCAATGCCCAGGGCGGCGATGCGCTGGACCGCGCGCTGCGGCCGCAGGCGTTTGAGGATTATGTCGGCCAGCGCAAGGCAAAATCGAACCTCAAAGTCTATGTCGACGCGGCCCGCAAGCGCGAAGAGGCGCTGGACCATGTCCTGCTGTTCGGCCCGCCGGGGCTTGGCAAGACGACGCTGGCGCAAATTCTCGCCCGCGAAATGGGCGTCGGCTTCCGCGCGACCTCCGGCCCGGTCATTGCCAAGGCCGGTGACCTCGCGGCAATCCTGACCAATCTCGAACCCAATGACGTCCTGTTCATTGACGAAATCCACCGCCTGCCTCCGGTCGTGGAGGAAATCCTCTATCCGGCGATGGAGGATTACGCCCTCGATATCGTTATTGGCGAAGGCCCGTCGGCGCGGTCTGTGCGGCTGGATCTTTCCCCCTTTACCCTGGTCGGCGCGACGACCCGGGCCGGCCTGCTCGCCACGCCGCTGCGCGACCGGTTCGGCATACCGCTGCGCCTTGAATTCTATGAGCCGGAAGAGCTGGCCCGGATCGTCATGGCGGCGGCCCGCAAGCTGACTGCGCCGATCACGGAAGATGGCGCCATCGAGATCGCCAGTCGCGCGCGCGGTACGCCGCGCATCGCGCTGCGCCTGTTGCGCCGAGTGCGCGACTTTGCCGAGGCAGATGGCGGCACGATCACTCAGGATTCTGCCAGAAGCGCGCTGAAACGACTGGAAATCGATTCAGACGGCCTTGATGCGCTGGACCGGCGCTACCTCCATGCGCTGGTGAAAACCTATGCCGGGGGGCCGGTCGGCGTGGAGACGCTGGCGGCGGCCCTATCGGAGGCGCGGGACGCGGTGGAGGACGTGATCGAGCCTTACCTGATGCAGAAGGGCTATGTCGCGCGCACGCCGCGCGGCCGGGTCGCAGCGCCGCTGGCCTATGAACGCCTCGGCCTGCCGAATCCGGGCGGTCAGCAATCCGGCCTGTTCGGCGAGAAATAGGCCCCTGCCCGCAAGGATACGTAGTTTCCCCGATTCCGCGTGGCCGCGCCCCATGACCTGATAGTGCCAGACACATCTTATCAGGGAGCGACCCAATATGTCCCACACACCGCACGAACTCGCCGAGGAATTCCCGGACGCGACAGACCGCATTCATGCACTGAAGGAAACGGACGGTCATTTCGCCCGGCTGGCCGACGAATATCACGCAGTGAACCGCCAGATTCACCGTATCGAAACGAATGTCGAGCCCGCCAGCGATGTCTTCCAGACGCAGCTGCGCAAGCACCGCATGGCCCTGAAAGACGAGATCAGCGCCATCCTGAACGCCCCGGCCTGAAAAGCCGTCAGGAGGACCGGGCATGGGTAATCTGAGTGTAGATGCATTGGCGATTGCCGCCTTGGTCGGGTTTGCCAGCCTGTTGCTGATCGGCGCAGGCCTGACTGCTTGGTTGTGGAAGCAATCGGGCAAGTCCGAAGGCGATTTGTAGGGCGCGCAGAGCGCCCTGCATAAATTTCTGAAATAAGGGAAGACATTTCAACCCAGAGATGCTATACGAAATGCAATCGTTTGGATTTTGGGCATAACTGGGGGACACTCACATGGCTCATTCCTTTGCAGGCCTGGCGGGCGAATTCCCGACCGCCGTGCCGGAAATCTTCGAACTGGCATCCCTTGATCCGGTTTTCGCGCATCTGGCAGAAGCGTTCGAGGAGATCACGCAGGTGCTGGCCGAGGCCGAGACCAGCATTGAGGATGTGACCCCGCAGGATCGCCGCGCGCTGGAGGCCCGGCGGGCCGAGCTGCGCGCGCAATTATACACCGCGCTTTGTAACGTCACCGGCGATGCTCGCTGGTGTGACGAGGCCGCCGCTGGCACGGAAGGGCCCTCCCCCCCCCCCGCCCCTTCCGCGCCGGTCGGCGGCCTGATACGTCCAGCCCGGCGGCCGTCATACGCTGACAGGCAGCAGTCAAAGCCGGACTGGCCTTCGCCATCCGGGTATCTGGTAGCCGGCCCCTCACAGAGCCGTCGGCGCAGCGGGCGCCGTGGCGCTCCGCCTTGAGTTTGTAATGGCTACGGAATGGAGCGTTACCGCCCGCCGCGCCGGACAGGAGTTTCGGCGAGCACCCGCGTGGGGGCCCATGGTCCCGGGTCTTCGTTACCGGCTGCGGAGGAAAAGCAATCGCACTGCGATTGCCCGAAGCAGGCCCAAGCGCAAGCGCAGGGCTCCGGACGAGGCCTGTCTCGGGAAATCG
>Ga0189280_10063_pt1 | contig 149115 bp, 149 predicted proteins | sample N26B71minimetaG_FD_130327 | JGI IMG/M metagenome (GOLD analysis project Ga0189280, IMG submission 130327) | Marine microbial communities from the Costa Rica Dome - N26 B7-1 mini metaG | ecosystem: Environmental > Aquatic > Marine > Oceanic > Photic zone | place: Costa Rica: the Eastern Pacific... | reverse complement strand
GATGCTGTCACCCACCAGGCGCGGACGAGCTCCGCACGCTCCCGGGCACAAGGGACTGAGCTCATGCCTCCCATCCCGGAAACCGCTGACGAGCATACGCCCAGTTGAACGGGCGGGGATAAGATTCCGGCCCCGCCCCCACAAGCCGTCATCCTGACGAAAGTCAGGACCCAGATCGTAAAGGGAGATTTGGGCTGGAGGGCCTCAGATCGTACTGCGCCATCATGGGGGATAAGTGCGTATTCGCGACCACCCAGCCCTGTGAACTGGGCCCTGACCTTCGTCAGGGTGACGGTGTTTGGTGGAGCGTTGGTACCTTCTCTTCCAACTCTCTCATTTTTCCCGGACGGAGGCCTGCGCAGGCAGGCTGCAGATCCGGGACCGACCGAAGATCGTTTCAAGCGATGAGTTTCCCGTGGGTCCCGGCGCTCCGCCCGGCCTCCGCCGGGCTTGCAGCCGGGAAAAACGGGTGTGGTGTTCAAGGTGGGGAGTGTCCCTCATCCGCCCTGCGGACACCTCCTCTCCCATCGGGGAGGAGGAAAAAGAAAAACGGCCGGCAGATCGCTCCGCCGGCCGTTTGTCATGCATCGAACTGGCAGGCGCCTATTCGGTGTCGCCCATGCTTTCGGGGACCGGGAAGCCGCGGTCGCGCATGAGGGCGGCCGGGTCGGCATCGCGGCCGCGGAACTGGCGGTAAGCGTCGGCCGGGTCGATGGCGTTGCGCGGGGCAAAGAGGAATTCGACCAGGCGGCCGGCCACTTCCGGATCGTAATAGCCGCCCGGAGCGTCCTCGAAGGCTTCCGCGGCGTCCGAGGTCAGCACATCGGCCCACATATAGCCGTAATATCCGGCCGAATAGCCTTCACCGGAGAAGACGTGACCGAAGTGGGGCGAGCGGTGACGCATGACGATCTCGTCGGGCATGCCCAGTTCGGCGAGGGTCTCGCGCTCGAACGTGTCCGGATCGCCGATCTCTTCCGGCGGCGTGGTGTGATAGACCATGTCCATCAGCGCCGAGGCCAGATACTCGCCGGTCGAGAAGCCCTGGTTGAAATTGGCCGCCGCACGGATGCGCTCGATCAGCTCCTGCGGGATCGGCTCGCCGGTTTCCACATGCACCAGATAATTCTCGATCACCGGATCGGTCATCAGCCAGCGCTCGAGCAGCTGCGACTGGAATTCGGTGTAGTCGCGCACACCGCCATTGAGCGTCGGGTAGGCGACGTTCGAGGAGAGGTAGTGCAGGGCGTGGCCGAATTCGTGGAAGAAGGTCGTCGCATCGTCCCAGGACACCAGGACAGGCTGGCCCGGCGCCGGTTCGATGAAGTTGGAATTGTTGGTGGCAAGCACGTTTTCCTCGCCATCGAACGTGGTGTGCGAGCGGAAGGAGTTCGCCCAGGCACCCGAACGCTTGCCCTGGCGGGCATAGGGGTCGAGATACCACAGGCCGATATTCTCGCCGCTCTCGCGGTCGGTCACTTCCCACACGCGCACGGTGGGATGCCAGACCGAGACCTCGCCTTCCGGCAGGGCCCGGAATTCGAAGCCGAACAGTTCGCCGGCGACGTAGAACATGCCTTCGCGCAGATTATCCAGCTGCAGGTATTGCTTCACCTCATCGCTGTCGAGCTCGTAGCGGGCCTGACGGACTTTCTCGGCGTAGTAGCGGTAATCCCAGGGCTGGATGGTGATGTCGTCGCCACGCTCGTCGGCCAGGGCCTGCATGTCGGCGACTTCTTCCTCGATCCGGCCGACCGCGGCCTGCCAGACCGGAACCATCAGGCCCATGGCGTTTTCCGGATTGCCCGCCATGCGGTCTTCCAGACGCCACTGGGCGTAATTGTCATAGCCCAGGAGCTCGACGCGCTCGTCGCGCAGTTCGAGGATTTCCATGATGATGGCGTTGTTGTCGTACTCGCCGCCATTGTCACCGCGATTGTAATAGTTCCGCCAGACCTGTTCGCGCAGATCGCGCTCGTCGGAGAAGGTCAGGAAGGGATCCATCGAGGAGCGCGTATTGGTGATCGCATACTCGCCCTCACGGCCGCGGGTGGTGGCAGCGGCAGCCGCGGCATCGATGAAGCCCTGCGGCAGACCGGACAGCTGGTCGGCGCCCAGATAGGTGACGTAATTCTCTTCGTCGTGCAGCACATTGTTGGAGAAGGCCGTGTGCAGTTCGGCCAGGCGCTGGTTGATCGCGGCGTAGCGCTCGGCAGCCTCGCCTTCCAGCGTGGCGCCATTTCGGGCGAAACCGTCATAGGTCAGCTGCACGACACGCTGCTGGTCCGGACGCAGGGTCGCCATTTCCTCGCCTTCGTAGACGGCGCGGACACGGGCGAACAGGTCCTGGTTCTGCGTGATCTGCGAGGAGAAGGCCGACAGGCGCGGAGCCATCTCGGCCTGGATCGCGCGGAATTCCGGCGAGGACATGTTGGACGACCAGATGCCCCAATAGGAGAAGACGCGGTTCAGCGCTTCGCCGGACCGTTCCATCGCCACGATCGTGTTCTCGAACGTCGCCGGTTCCGGATTGGCCGTGATGGCATCGATCTCGGCGAGGTTCTGGGCCATGCCCGCCTCGAGCGCCGGGATCAGATCGTCCAGGCTGGCCGACTGGAAGTCCGGCACACCGCCATAGGGGCCGGTCCATTCCGCCAGAAGCGGATTATCGGACGCAGCCGTTTCGGTTTCGGCAGCCGGGGCGCCGGCGTCCGGCTGGGCCTGCTCGCTCGTCGCGGTCTCGTTTTCGGTGTCGGCACCCTGCGGCGCGCAGGCGGCAACGAAAATTGCCGCCGCGCTGGCCGTGAGCATGAGAATCTTGCGCATGTCTGGTCTCCCCAAGAAGAAATTCAGCCGGCAGCCTAACGGGTGCGCGCCTTTCGTAAAAATGAAGAATTCACCATCTTGCATCGCTGCCGCAGCGCCCCCCGGCAGGCGAAATACACCGTTCCGACAACAGCGTCCGTATGCAACTTAACCGGACGTAAAGCGTTTCGCCGCTGTCTCGCCCTATTCGGTCACCACATTCGGCGGGACCGCAGATCTGAACGGAGATGCCCATGCGTGCCCTGTTGACGATTGCCGCCAGCCTCGCCCTCGGCGTAGCCGGCCCGGCCTTGGCCCAGGATCCCGAGTACGGACAGCCGAGCCAGTATTCCGAACCCGTCGACACCTATTCCCAGGACGAGCTTGTCGATGCCGTGTCCGACTTTTTCGGTGTCACGGCCGAAGCCGCGGCGAGCGTACTCGAACGCGTCTTTTCCGACCTGGGCCGGCCGGTCGGCTATGTCGCCGGCGAGGAAGTTGCCGGTGCGGTCGGTGTCGGCCTGCGCTATGGCGAAGGCTATCTGACGATGAAGAACGGCGTGCGGGAGAAAGTCTACTGGCGCGGCCCGTCGATCGGGTTCGACACCGGCGGCAATGCCAGCCGTGTCTTCGTTCTGGTCTATAATCTGGACGATCCGGACCGCCTCTTCCAGCGCTATCCCGGCGTTGAGGGCTCGGCCTATCTGGTCGCCGGCATGGGCGTGAACTACCAGCGCGCCGATGACGTCACCCTGGCCCCGATCCGCTCGGGTGTCGGCCTGCGCGCCGGTGCGAATGTCGGCTATCTGGCCTATTCGCGCCGCCGGGCCTGGCTGCCCTTCTAGGGAGTACCGGTACATGCAGATCCGCAGCTGCGACCCCGGCGATCACGCCGGGGTCGACGCCGTTCTGAAAGCGGCTTTCCCCACGCCCGCCGAAGCCCAGCTCGTTGTCACCCTGCGCGCCGCCGATGCCGACACGCTGGAACTCGTCGCCGAGGATCACGGACAGGTCGTGGGCACGGTGATGTTCTCGCCGGTGACGGCGATCGCGGCAAACGGCTCGCAGGCCTATGGCATCGGCCTGGCCCCCGTCGCCGTGACGCCGGAACACCAGAAGCGCGGCATCGGCGAGGCCCTGATCAATGCCGGGCTGGATTATCTGCGCACACTGGGCGTGCCCTGGTGCGTCGTGCTGGGCGATCCGGGCTATTACAGCCGCTTCGGTTTCGAGCCCGCCGCGCGCAAGGACTGGTACTGGAGCGGCGATCCCGAAGGCGAGCATGCCGACGCCTTCCAGCGGCTGGCCCTGGGCGACCGCCCGGCCGATCCGGCGGCCGGACCCTGCCGGGTCCACTTTCACCCGGCCTTCGATACGGTCTGAGCCTTCCTATTCGGGCGGACGGTGCGCGTAGGACAGGACGCGTGACAATTCCCACACGCCATCATCGTTGAGCAGCCAGAGATGCGCGAACTCGGCCAGGCCGGTTGGCACGGCATGGCCGGTATCGTCGACGATCAGGAAGCGGTGGGACCCGAACTGGATGACACCGTAGAGCGTGCCGTCTTCGTACAACCGCTCGAGGCGGAAACTGCCGTCCACGCGCTCACGCCGGATAGTCTGCCGCCCGTTGCAGATATTCTGCTCCATCGTGGCGATGAAGGCATCGCGGCCGTGCGTCACGCCGCCCTGGTCGTGGTAGAATTCGAGGTTCTCGGCGACCAGCGACGCCGACTCGTCCAGATTGCAGGTGTTGAAGCCGACGTCGAACAGGCGCCGGTCGAGCGCGTCGAAAACGGTTTCAAGATCTTCGCCGGCGTGAACGGACTGAGCGGTGAGGGGCGGTGCGGCCAGGGCACACAGTGCCAGGCCGGCAGCGACTTGTTTCATGAATGCATCCTCCCGGGTTCGTGCGGAAGGAGGCCACACCTGCGTCACGCACAACAGCGGGAATACGCCGTCACGTATCCCGCAGTGCGGTCTGGTGATCCGTCGCATGATCGCCGGCGCACAGATGATGGTTGGACAGGGTCTGGATCACGCGGCACTCATCGACCACGCCATGCGAACAGCGCTCCACCATGCGCTCAAGTTCGCGACGCACCGCTTCCAGCCCGGCAATCCGGCGCTCGACCTCGACCAGCTGCTTGCGGGCAATACCGTCGGCCTCCTCGCAGGAGCGGTCCGGCCGGGCGGAGAGATCCTGCAGCGCACGCAGATCGTCCAGACCGAAGCCCAGCTCGCGCCCGTGACGGATAAAGCGCAATTGTTCCAGGTGATCGTTGCCGTAACGGCGCTGCCCGCCCGGCGAGCGCGGCGGTGCGTCGAGCATGCCGATGGACTCGTAGTAACGAATGGTCGGGACTTTCACACCCGAGAGCGTTGCCAGACGGCCGATGGAAAGATCTGTCATTTTCGCCTTGAACCTCTAGTCGCTGTAGGAATTAGGGTTCGAATCGACAGGTGACAAGTCAGGAGACGCCCATGTCGGCGGGATGCTGCCACAATGAGGAATTCGACGGCACGTCGCGCGCTTTCCGCCGCGCGCTGTGGATCGTCATTGCGATCAATGCCGGCATGTTTGCCGTCGAGATGCTGGCCGGCGCCGCCGCCCGCTCGCAGGCACTCAAGGCCGACGCGCTGGACTTCATCGGCGATGCGGCGACCTATGGCCTGTCGCTCTGGGTCATCGGCAAGCCGCTGATGTGGCGGGCCAATGCGGCGCTGGTGAAGGCGGGCAGCCTGTTCGTGATGGGCGGTTTCGTGCTGGCGCTGGCGCTCTACCGCGCCTTTTTCGAGACCGAGCCGGACGCCACATTGATGGGCTCGATCGCCATCCTCGCACTGGCGGCGAATCTGGCGAGTGTCGTGATCCTGATGCGCTGGCGCGAAGGCGACGCCAATGTCCGTTCGGTCTGGCTGTGCTCGCGCAATGACGCCATCGGCAATGTTGCCGTGTTCGGTTCCGCGGGCCTCGTCGCACTTACGGGAACGCACTGGCCCGACGTGATCGTCGCGGCCGGCATGGCCGGGCTGTTTGTCTGGTCGGCGATGCAGATCCTGTCGAAGGCGCTGGCTGAACGCCGCCATGCGACGGCTCACGCGGCCCCGGGCGAGTAGCCTCCTGTCCGCGGCTTGCGAGGTCGCATTTTCGAACCGCGAAACCGGTCCCCACTTTCGCTGAAAATGCTTTAGTGATCGCTGGTCGAGAAGACCGAGCCCATCAGATCGTCGCGGTCATAATGACGATGATCGCGGCGGTGTCCGTGGTCGCGGCGTCCATGGCGATCACGGTCGCGCCAGTGCTCGGGACGGCAGTCATTGCAGTCCTCGGCGACGCGTTCGCGCACGAGAGAGAGGCGCTCAGACAGGTCGTGGAACCGGTCCTGTCCGTCATGCCACATCGCGGCGGAGTCCTGACAGGCGGCCTCGGCAAACCGGTTCTCTTCCAGACAGCGATTATAGGTGCGGCAGGATGCGGTTGCGAAACGGTAGGATCCGTCCAGATCGGTCTCGAAAGCAGCGATGATTTCCTGCGTCTCGGTATCCGCCATGTCGGAGCGATGCCCCGGCTCGGCGCGGATCGCCTCGCGATAACCGTGTACTTCCTCCAGCATCGCCAGGCGCTGTTCGGCGAGCGTGGCGACCTCGCACATGGCAATGGCCGGGCTGACCGTATCGATCGGCCGGTAGTGATCGGGCGGCGGCGGGATATAGGGCGCCGACGGGCCGTGATGTCCGGAATAGCCGTGACCGCAGGCCGAAAGGGCCGTGGCCGCGAGAAGCAGGACTGCCGCCTTTTTCATTGCACTTTTCCTCTCGTCAATTCGTGGGGCCGGCCTCATCACCGGGTGCCGCTGCCGCCCTGGGCGGTGCGGGTGCCGTCGAGTGCGGCCTGGTAACAGCCGGGCTGGTCGAGCTGCTGGCCGTTGGCGCGGCGCATCTCGTCGACCCGCCGCTGCCAGGCCAGATAGAAGCGGTCGCCATTGCGTTCAGCCTCGCGCAGCAGCTGGTCGGATAACCGCGACCAGCGTTCGGCGGGGGCCTCGGAACGGCCGGCGAAGCGCCGCAGGGCGATCGCCCGGTCATGGCCGAGATCGGCCGCGCGGCGCAGATAGCTGTCGGCGCGCTCGGGACTCTCCACGATGCCGCACAGCCGGTAGCTGCCCTGCACCGTACCGGTGCCATAGATCAGGGCGAGGTTGAAATTGGCGCCGCCATGACCGCGCTCGGCGGCCTCTTCCAGCCATTCCAGCGCCGTATCGATATTCTGTTCCAGACCCAGCCCGGTCGCGAACATGATGCCGATCAGGTTCTGGGCGTCGGTGTCCCGAGCGGTCAGGGCGGCGTGGCAGGCCAGCGTCACCGTCTGCGCCGGTGTCAGGGCGCCGGTCTGGTCGAAGCCCATATCGCCCTGGAAGTCTCGCACCGACCGGCGGGTCATCGGCCCATAGGTACCGTCGATCACGCCATTGTAATAGCCCAGCGCCGACAGGGCCCGCTGGCGCAGGTCGAGATCGACGATATCGCCGGAATCCTCGGTCGCGCTGAAACCATAGGCGATGCGTTCCAGGCTGCGCTGGCTGGTGGGACAGGAGCGTTCCAGGATGGCGGCCTGGAGACGGCGGTGGGCGACCAGGGACGCCTGGGCGCCGCCAACGGATGATCCCACCAGCAAGGCCTCGTCCCAGGCCTCGCGGGCCCGTTCGATCTGGCCGACGGCCTGATAGGCATCGCCGACCCGCAGCCAGCAGCGGGCGATATCGGCATCCTGGATATCCGGACCGCGTACGCCGCAAATCTGCCGGCCAGGCCGGAAGCCGAAGCCCGGTCCGCCATAGCGATAGCGCGGCGTGCCCGCAGCCGTGGCCGGACCGGCGACGGTCGAGGACAGCGGCAGGCCCGTGGGGCCGGTGTCGCCGTATGGATAGGCCGGACTTTCCGCATAGGGATTGCTGCCCGCATCCGTATAGTCCGGATATCCCGGGGTGTAGGAGGGGCTGGACGGTGTCCGGTCCGGCGGACCGGCGGTCACGCGTGTCGGGCCGCTGTAGTGGCGGTCGCGATCACGGCCGAAGGGCCACCAGCTGCGGCCTTCATCGGAACAATACTGGGTCGCACAATAGCCGGCCCGATAGGCCCGCGAATGGGTAAAGCCGAGAATGGCCACGAGCCCGATGACGACAAGAAGTGTCGCCGCAGACTGGGCCAGCAGGGCCGTCACTCTTTCAAGCATTCGGTCCGCCTCTCCGAGGTCCCCACTGCCTCTGCCGCTAGCAAGATGTCGTTAACCATACTAGCGGCTGTAGCGTCCCGCGACCATACGCCTGAGGCGCGATTTTTGATTTTTCTGATCTCCCGGCACAAGAAAACGCCACTTTCCCCCGCATGGGGAAAGTGGCGCCAACATTTTCTCTTCAGACGCGAATTCTGGCCGGTCAGCCGCGCAGTGTACCGCCGGACGCCTTCTCGACCTTCGACACGATCGCGGCCGCAACGGCATCGATTTCCTCGTCCGTCAGCGTCTTCTCACGCGGCTGCAGGGTGACCTCCAGGGCCAGCGAAACCTGGCCGTCCGGCACACCCTTGCCGTCATAGACGTCGAACACGGTGACGTCGGAGATCAGCGCCTTGTCCGCGCCCTTCGCCGCCCGGATCAGCGTATCGGCCGGGACGTCCTTGCCGACGAGGAAGGCGAAATCGCGATGTACCGGCAGGAGCTCGGCGCGGTCCAGCTGGCCGCGCGCCTTCAGGCCGGACGCCTTCTTGGGCTGCGGGATATTGTCGAGCACGATCTCGAAGGCGAGCACGCGTCCGTCTATGTCGAGCGCCTTGAGAATGCCGGGGTGGATCTCGCCGAACTCGGCCAGCACATTCTTCGGCCCCAGGCGCAGCACGCCGGACCGGCCCGGATGCCACCATTCGCGCGCCTCGGCCGCGACCTGGAGACTGTCGGCCGGGGCACCGGCAGCAGCCAGGGCAGCCAGCGCATCGGCCTTGGCATCGAACACGTCGGGCATGCGGGTTCCGGCCCAGTGACGGCCGGCCTCGACACGGCGCACACCGGTCGCCACGAGACGCTGCCCGTCCGGTTTGTCGGTGAGATAGACCGGTCCCACCTCGAACAGGCGCGGATCGGCCTGGCCCCGATCGGCATTGGCCTGCAGCGCGGTGAGCAAGTGGATCAGCGCCGTCGGCCGCATCACGTCGAGTTCCGACGAGATCGGGTTTTCCAGCGCCAGGCCTTCGCCATGGCCGCCGAACAGGGCCGCCTGCTTCGTCTCGCAGAAGGACCAGGTGACGGTTTCCGAATAGCCGCGGCCGGCGAGGGCGCGGCGGGCATAGCGGGCGCGCAGTTGCATCACGGTCGCCGGGGCTTCACGGCGAACGGGCGGGCGCGGCAGGGACACCGCATCCAGCTTGTCATACCCGTGGATGCGCGCGACTTCCTCGACGAGGTCGGCCTTCTGAGTGCAGTCCATGCGCCAGGAGGGCACGCCCACCGTCAGCACATCGCCCTCGCCCTTCGGCGCAAAGCCGAGCGCTTCGAGAATGCGCACGATCTCGTCACGCGGCAGGTCGAGCCCGGTCAGGCGCTTCACCTCGGTCAGCGGGAATTCGATATCCGCAGGCGGCGCGGGGGTCTCGCCGACGACAATCGTCTCCGACGCCTCGCCGCCGCAGAATTTCAGGATCAGCTCGCTGGCCTGCTCGATACCGGCCTGCGGCGAGGCCGGGTCGACGCCGCGCTCGAAACGGTATTTCGCGTCCGAGTCGATACCGGTCGCCTTGCCCGTCGCGCGGGTCGTCTGCGGATCGAACCAGGCGCTTTCGATGAAGACATCGGTCGTCTCTGATGTCACGCCGGAATACGTGCCGCCCATGATACCGCCGAAGCCGAGGCAATGCGTGTCGTCAGCGATGACGCACTGATCCTCGCCCGGCACGTATTCCTTGTTGTCCAGAGCCTCGAACCGGTCGGCCTCGCCCTTGCCGCGGCGGGCCCGGATCGGGCCGTCCAGCTTGGCCATGTCGTAGACGTGCAGCGGCCGGCAGCGGTCGTAGGAGATCATGTTGGTGATATCGGCCAGGAAGTTGATCGGACGCAGACCGATCGCCTTCAGCGCCTTTTTCAGCCAGTCCGGGCTCTCGCCATTCTTCACACCGCGGATCACCCGGCCGGCATAGACCGGACAGACTTCCGGCCAGTCGAGCTCGACCGTCACCGGGCAGGGGAAGCTGCCGGGAATGTTCTCGATGTCATGGGTTTTCAGCGTGCCGATCCCGGTGGCGGCAAGGTCGCGGGCAATGCCGCGCACGCCCAGCCAGTCCGGCCGGTTCGGCGTCACTTCAAAATCGATGACCGGGTCGGCCATGCCCAGCGCCACAACGGCCGGCGTGCCGACCTCGAAGGGCTCGGGCAGATCGATGATGCCGTCATGATCCTCGCCCAGCTCCAGCTCGCGGGCCGAACACATCATGCCATGGCTTTCCACGCCGCGGATCTTGCGCGGCTTCTTGTCCAGCGCGAAGTCGAGGCCCGGGATATAGGCTCCCAGCGGGGCATAGACGGCATACATGCCGGTGCGGGCATTCGGCGCACCGCAGACGATCTGCTTCTCGCCGTCCTTCGTCGCCACGCGGCAGACCCGCAGCTTGTCGGCATCGGGATGCTGCACCGCCTCGATGACATGGCAGACCGAAAAATCCGCGAACTTTTCCAGCGGATTGTCGATCTCCTCGATCTCCAGCCCGGCCATGGTCATGGCCTCGGCGATCTCCTCCAGGGAGGCGTCGGTCTCGAGATGGTATTTCAGCCAGGAAAGCGGGAATTTCATTGGTCGGGCTCCTCCGTGTCGGGCACGGATCCGAGAGTTTGGAAAACATCGTCCCGCTGTGCCTCGCAACGGCGCACGGGCACAGGACGGGCATTGGACGTCTGGGTGGTCCAGCAGCGGTCAAAGACCGAGCAATAGCAGGCCTCGACCTGCCAGAGATCCCACTCTGCCAGCAGCGCATTGACGGCAGGGCCTTCGAGCGAAGCACGCGGCCACTGGATCATGATCGGCTCGATCTCGCCGCCGGGCGCAAGGGTGCGGCCGGTCAGGCTGGCCCAGGACCGGTCCTGGTCGGCCGGCAGCACCTCCATCAGCGCGTCAAAGCCCTGCACTTCCACACCGTCACGGCGCAGGGTGACGCTCTCAATCATCGCCGGACCGACACCATTATTGTAGACGCGCAGGCCGATCGAGCGGGTTTCCGGCCGCGTGACCAGGAAGCCGTCGATCTGCAGCACCGGCACCACGGCCCCGTGCTGCTGCGCGCGCATCACCCGCCCCTGATCCCAAGCGACAAATAGCGCCGCGATGCCCACGAGCATCGCGCCGACCGCCGTCAGCGTCTGGTGGTTATGGGAGAGCCAGCGCCACATCGAACCGGCCTAGCTCAGCCCCGTCGCCAGATTGGCCTGCAGCAGCGGGCTGAAACCGTAATGGTTCAGCCAGCGCTTGTCGGAATTGAAGAAGTCGCGCAGGTCCGGCGCGCCGTATTTCAGCATGGCGAGACGGTCCACACCCATGCCCCAGGCAAAGCCCTGGAATTCGTCCGGGTCGAGGCCGCAATTGCGGATCACATTCGGGTGGACCATGCCGCAGCCGAGGATTTCCATCCACTTGTCGCCCGAACCCACTTTCACCGCATCGCCGACGCGCTCGTAGCGCACATCCATCTCGGCGCTCGGCTCGGTGAAGGGGAAGTGGTGCGGCCGGAAACGGGCTTCCACCTGGTCGGTCTCGAAAAAGGCCGCGATGAAGTCCAGCAGCGTGCCCTTGAGGTGACCCATATTCGCTTCGCGATCGATCACCAGGCCCTCGACCTGGTGGAACATCGGCGTGTGGGTCTGGTCCCAGTCGCAACGATAGACGCGGCCCGGCACGATGATGCGGATCGGCGTCTTGCCTTTCAGCATGGTGCGGATCTGCACCGGCGAGGTGTGGGTGCGCAGCACCTTGCGCTCGCCGTTTTCGTCCGGCTGCATAAAGAAAGTGTCCTGGGTGTCGCGCGCCGGGTGGCCGGGCGGGAAGTTCAGGGCGGTGAAATTGTGGAAGTCGTCCTCCACGTCCGGGCCCTCGGCGACCTCGAAGCCCATATCCGCGAAGATCACGGCCAGTTCTTCCATCACCTGGGTGATCGGATGCAGCGAGCCTTGCGGTTCCGGACGCACCGGCAGGGTGATGTCGACCGTTTCCGAGGCCAGCGCAGCGTCCAGCGCCCTGGCTTCCAGATCGGCCTTGCGCGCTTCCAGGGCGTCGTTGAGGCGGTTCTTTAGACCGTTGAGCGCGGGGCCCATCACCTGACGCTCTTCCGGGCTCATCCTGCCCAGCTCGCGCATCATCAGCGAAACCGAGCCCTTCTTGCCCAGGGCGGACACGCGCACGGCGTCCAGCGCCGCCTCGTCGGCCGCGCCATCGATCTGGCTGCGGACCTCGGCTTCCAGCGTGTCGAGATTGGATGTGTCGGTCATGGTGTTCTCAGTCCCTCGCGGTCGAGGTGGGTTTAGCGGCTGGATTATGCAGTGTCGACAGGGAGTGGCGGCACAAGTCTCTCTTGCGCGGCTCCGCCGCGCGCCCCTCACCCTTGATCCCTCTCCCCGGCGGGGGAGAGGGGGAGCGTGACGGGGTTGTCATTGCCTTCTCCCCGACCGGGGAGAAGGTGGGCGGAGCCCGGATGAGGGGCGGGCCCGAAGGGCCAAAAGAAAAAGGCCCGCCGGCGGTGCGCTGGCGGGCCTTTTCAATCGGATCAGTGTGACCGGGTTCAGCCCAGCGCAGCGCGCGCCTGATCGACGAGCGCCTTGAAGGCTTCCGGTTCGCGGATCGCGATGTCGGACAGGACCTTGCGGTCGACTTCGATGCCGGCCTTGTTCAGACCGTTCATGAAGACCGAATAGGTCATGCCGTGCTCGCGGGCACCGGCATTGATGCGCTGGATCCAGAGAGCGCGGAAGTTGCGCTTCTTGGCACGGCGGTCGCGATAGGCGTACTGGCCGGCCTTCTCCACAGCCTGGACGGCAGCGCGGAAGGTGTTCTTGCGGCGGCCGTAATAGCCCTTGGCCGCTTTGATGACTTTCTTGTGGCGCTTGGCGGTCGCCGGTCCGGACGTAACTCGAGACATGGGTGTGCTCCTAACTCAGCTGCCGCGGCTTACAGGCCGTTCGGGATGTATTTTTTCACGATCCGCGCGTCCTGGGGCGACAGGGTCGTCTGGCCGCGCTTGTTGCGGATCTGCTTGGGAGTCCGCTTGATCATGCCGTGGCGCTTGCCGGCCTGGCCGGCCTTCACCTTGCCCGTGGCAGTGAGCTTGAAGCGCTTCTTGGCGCCGCTCTTCGTCTTCATCTTCGACATTTTCATCTCCTTTGCAGGACCGCCGGAGCGGTCTTGTGGATGTTGCAGCCAGCGGGCATGTCGAACGGGCCCGTCAGGCTGGAGTTGGAAGCGGGGTCTTATACGCGGAAACAGCGCTATTGCAAGGGCGCAGCTGACTCCGCCTCAGGCGTGCGGCTCGTGCTCGCACAGGCCGCAATCGCGGCGATGGACATGGCCGGCCCGGGCCCGGGCGCGCCAGTTCACCAGATGGGCCCCGGCGAGCACCGTCACACCGGTCAGGGTCAGCACGGTTTCGGCCAGCGAGCCGAAGACATGCGAGGCGCCGATTGCCATCAGGACAAGGCCGGACAGGCCCGCCGCAAAAATCCGCCAGCCGGCCTCCACCGACTTCATGCCCCAGCCCAGCGCCACCAGCGAGACCGGCGCGGCCAGCGCCAGCATCACGATGTGCCAGTCATGGCTGAGACCGAACAGGGAGCCCAGCTCCGGCGAGAGCAGGGGCGCAGCCGACGCGGCGGTGGGAACGAGCAGGCAGTGCAGGATACAGATCACCGAAAGGCTGACGCCGGTTGCGTCAAGGGATCGATGCCTGTTGGCGGTCATTTTCATCAAACACCTGCGGGTCGGGCTCTTGTTAGATGATATAGTGTAACGCCGACCGCAACGGAAGAGCGAATCCTGCACAGGGGATACGCAGGTCACTCATAAGACATACAAAGGGGCGACCCAGGTGAGCCGCCCCGTGGCAATTCAGTCCCCTGACGCGCGTCTAGTTTTCCTGGAAGCCCAGCTCGGAAATGCCGAGGCGGGCCGGCTGGCTTTCGCCCGACCAGTAGGTGCCGACCCAGATGTCGTAGACGCCGGCCTCGGGGTTTTCGAAATGGACACCCGGATTGAGGCTGCCCGCCCCGTCATCGTCGCAGATCCAGCGGCCGGACGGATCGTTGATCACCAGCGTCGTGTCGGCATCCGCCAGGACCGAGATGAACAGGTCCAGCGCGCCCGGCTCGAAACTCAGCTCGAAGTCCGGAGATTCGGTGACATAGCCGCGACAGAACGGGTCCGCCGCTTCGCCGGCATCGAGCGGACCGCCCGCGACGAGGTCGACCGTGTAGGGATCGGGCGAGAAGCCGCCTTCCAGGCTGACCGAGCCGTAATTGGCCTCAAGCGAGACATCGAGCGAAGAACCGCCGCCCACGAACTCGTCGCCGAAGCCGAGTTCGGAAATGTGCAGCGTCGCCGGCTCGGGCGTGCCCTCGCTGTAGGTGCCGACCCAGATGTCGTAGCGGCCATCCAGCGGGTTGTCGAAACGGATGCCCGGATTAAGGCTGCCCGCGCTGTCGTCATCGCACCACCAGGTCCCGTCCGGTGCATTGACGACCAGGGTCGCATCGCCATCCGAAGTGGCGGATATGTAGAGGTCCAGATTGTCCGCGTCATAGGTGATGTCGAAGTCGGGCGCCGTCGTGGCATAGCCGCGGCAATTCTGTCCCACAGCCTCGTTCACATCGACATCGCCGCCGGCCATGAGGTTCACCGTGTAGGGATCGGGCGTGAAGCCGGAAACGAGCTCGGCCGAGCCGTAATTGGACGGCAGCGAATAGTCGAGTTCGGCCGGGGTATCGATATTCCCCAGGAAGCCGAGTTCCGACACATAGATCGTGGCCGGAACGTCCGGACCGCGCGAGAAGCGGCCGGCCCAAACCGCATAGCGTCCGGCCGCCGGGTCCTCGATCCGCAGGCCCGGATTGAGATTCTCGGCCGTGTCGTCGTCACACAGCCAGTTGCCGTTCGGGTCCTGGACGAGCAGCGTGGTGTCGCTGTCCGCCTCCATCGACAGATAGAGGTCGAAATCCCCGCGGCCGGTATAGTTCACCCAGAGGTCCGGCGCGGAATTCACGTGCCCGCGGCACATCGGCGAGGTCCCGCGATCCGCGCTGATCTCACCGCCTGCCGTCACCCGCACCGTGCGCGGATCGTCGGCAAAGCCGGCGCGCAGGTCGAGCGAGCCGGATTCCGGCGCCAGATTGGGGTTCGGCGCCCGCGAATAGGCGTTCGCAGACGAGAAGCCGACCTCGGAAATGTGCAGCATGGCCGGCTCGTATCCGACGCCCGGGCTCAGCGTGCCGACCCAGACCTGGTAGTCGCCCGACTGCGGATTGTCGAAGCGCAGGCCCGGATTGAGGCCGATCCCCTCGCCATCATCATTGCAGTGCCAGCTGCCATCCGGCGCGCGAACCAGAAGCGTCGCATCGACATCGGATGCGGCCGAGACAAAGAGGTCGTAGCTGCCGGCCTCGTAGTCGAAGGCGTAGGACGCTTGCGGGGTGATGTAGCCGGAGCAGTAGTCGGACGCATTGCCGGCATAGATGGCGCCGCCTGCACGTACACCGACCGATGCCGGATCGGGCTCGAAGCCCGAGGACAGGCGCACCGAGCCATAGGCCGGCGGCAGCGCTGGATCCTGGGCCTGGGCGACGCCGCCCGTGATCAGCGCCGCAAGCGCCACACTGGCTAGAAGCTTGCTGTTCATGTCATTCCCCCTGTCTGTCGGATGTCTGTCGGACTGTTCGGCCGCATCCTGCGCAAAGGCCTCTGCGGAGCGCCGCGCGAATACGCCCATGAGTTTCAAGTAATTTCATCACAAATCCTAGCCGCTGAATATCGCCTGAACAGGGTAGCCTGCAATCCGCCCGACATGCGGCATCTTCGCGGCACGCGCGTTGCGGCGGATTGCCGGAGACCGCAAACCGTGTATCTCTCCGCCGGTGCTGACCCCGTCTCTCGACATCTTCCGCCACCAGCCCTACCGCCACTACTGGGCGATGCGGCAATCGATCTCCGCTGCGCGGCAGATGCAGGCGGTCGCGATCGGCTGGCAGGTCTATGACGTGGCGCGCGAGACCCGCTCGATCGAGGAAAGCGCGCTGATGCTGGGCTTTGTCGGCCTTGCCCAGTTCGCACCGGTTTTCCTGCTGTCGCTTGTCGGCGGACAGGCGGCAGACCGGCTCGACCGGCGCCTGATACTCATCGTGACGAATGTGGTCCGCGTGATCTGCGCCCTGGCGCTGGCGGCGAGCCCGTTCTTCTCCGGTCCGGTGCAGCTGTGGATCGTGTTCACGGCCGCCATCGTGCTGGGCTGCATGCACGCCTTCTCGCCTGCAGCCGCGAGTGCGCTGCTGCCCCGCATCGTGCCGCGGGCCGATCTGCGCCAGGCGATCGCCTGGAACTCGCTGGGCTTCCAGGGCGCTGCAATCGGCGGCCCGGCCCTGGGCGGGCTGCTCTATATCGCCGGCCCCGAGGCGGTCTATCTGACCAGCGCTGCCCTGCTGGTCTTCGCCACCCTGGCCATCGCAACGGCACGCACGCCGGCGCACGAGAAGGTGCATGGCCAGTCCGGCTGGCGCATGGCGCTCGAAGGATTGCGCTATGTGCGGCACAACAAGGTCGTGCTCGGCGCCATCTCGCTCGACCTCGTCGTGGTGCTATTCGGCGGTGTGACGGCGCTGCTGCCGGTCTTCGCGCGCGACGTGTTGCACACCGACACGGTGGGGCTGGGCCTGCTGCGCACGGCGCCAGCGATCGGGGCGGCGGTCATCGCCTTCATGCTGGCCACACGGCCGCTGACCCGGCGCATCGGCGCCTGGATGCTCGGCGCCATCGCCGTCTACGGCGTGGCGATGCTGGGCTTTGCCCTGTCCAAGATCCTGCTGGTGTCGCTGATCGCCCTGGCGGTGACCGGCGCGGCCGACATGATCTCGGTCTTCATCCGCCAGTCGATCATCCAGCTCGCCACACCGACCGCGATGCGCGGCCGCGTCTCTTCGGTGGAGTTCATCTTCATTTCCGCCTCGAACGAGCTGGGCGAATTCGAATCCGGCGTCGCCGCGCGTTTCCTCGGCCCGGTCGGCGCCGTCCTGCTGGGCGGCGTCATGGCGCTGGTCACAGCCGCCGCCTGGTTCCGCCTCTTCCCGCAACTGGCGAAGACCGACGCGCTGGACGAAGTCGAGGAAGAAGCCGTGCCGGCGCCTGGTGCGGACAATCAGGGCCGCCCGGCCGCGCCGTAACCTTCGTCAGGGCAAGGCGGCGTCGGTGAACAGGTTTGGAAAAAGGCGTTCGCGATAGGCCAGCGGGAAGGCAAGATGAACCGGCGTCTTCGGCGACGGCGATGTCAGGAAACCCTGGCTGACCAGCTGGTTCAGGGTCTTGCGTGCGGTTACGCCTGACGTCTTCAGCACCGTGGCGGCCTCGCCCCGCTCCAGCACGCCATAGCGCAGAACGGCAGAGACAAGATCCGGAGCCCGCTTGTCCTCGCTGACATCGGCGACAAGGCGCCTGTAGCGCGCGTCCAGACCGACGAGATCGAAGAGCCGGCCGGAGAACTCGATCTGGTCGAGCGCGACCTTGAGGAACCATCGGCAGAATTCATGCAGCGCCGCTTCGGACAGATTGCCCCGCCCATCATGATCGCTCCGGCGGGGGGCGTCGGCCAGATCCATCATGCGCATGTATTCACCGCGATCTTCGAGCCCGCGCGCCAGACCACGGGATATCGACCAGAGACCGCCCGCGCCAAGGCCGGCGCGCAACGCCATGGCATGCGATATGAGCCGGCTCACCCGCCCGTTTCCGTCCGCAAACGGGTGAATGTAGTTGAAGCGGTGATGGGCAGCGGGAATGGCGATGATGCGGCCGCTGGCCGATGTCTCGACCGAGCGGTAGCGCATGTCGAAATGTTCGAGAAAGCGGACCACATGCTTTCCGGACGGCGGACGATGCCGGCCGACCGAGACCTCACCATCGCCCTCGGCACGGAAAACGCCGGGACGGATTTCCTCTTTCCGGCCATCCGGATGTTCCACGAACCTGAATTCGGGGGGCATGTTGTTGTAGAATTCGCGATGCACCCAGGACAGGAATTCCGGTGATGTCGGCCTGTCGAGTGTGCCCTCCCGGAACCGCTGGTCGATCAGACGCTGGACGACGACATGGGCCCGCGCCTCAAGCGCCAGCGGCCGCGCCGCCTCATCGATCTCGGCCCCCATCAGGGCCAGCTCGATATCCCGGGGGCGTGTATTGTGCCCTTCGATCAGATTGGAATAGTAGCAGTTCATCACCCGGACGAGGTCTGCCAGTTCTGCAGCACTGTCCGGATGCAGCCCGACCCCCAGCCCCTGCGCCGCGGCGCGCAACTCGACAGCCAGATCCGCCAGGTCCGCAGGGACCCTGTCATCAAAGAGGCACGGCTCGATACGATTGGGCGTCTCGATCAATTTTGTCGATCTTTCGATATTGAACCAGCCTTGTAGCACAAAGAGAAAGAGGAGTCGTGCAGGAAAAATTGTCGATCTTGGCTTTCGATCTTGTGATGCACTTCGCGGCCATCCGGCCACGAAAAACGGCGCCCCGAGAGGCGCCGTCTTGCAAAGCCGTCAGATGACAGGCGACGCGATCAGCGCGGCGCCATCACCATGACCATCAGGCGGCCTTCGAGCTTCGGCTCGAACTCGACCTTGGCCACTTCGGCAAAATCCAGCTTCACGCGGTTCATGATATCCATGCCGCGATCCTGGTGGGCCATCTCGCGGCCGCGGAAGCGCAGCGTGACCTTCACCTTGTCGCCAGCCTCGAAGAAGCGGTGCATCGCCTTGGTTTTCACCTGGTAGTCGTGCACATCGATGTTCGGACGCATCTTGATCTCTTTGATCTCGACGATCTTCTGCTTCTTCTTCGCCTCGGCCTTCTTTTTCTGTTCCTGGTATTTCAGCTTGCCGTAGTCGACGATCTTGCACACGGGCGGATCGGCATTGGGAGACACCTCGACGAGGTCGAGTCCCGCTTCCTCAGCGGCTTCCAGAGCAGCTTCAACAGGCATTATGCCCTGTTTTTCACCATGTTCGTCGATCAAGAGAACCCGCGGAACGCGGATATCCCTGTTGGTGCGCGGCCCTTCCTTTTTGGGCGGTTGCGCGGCGTGCGGTCTACGGGCTATGGCCTCTTCTCCCTTGTGGCCCACATACTGAAACTTAGTAATCTCCCGGCGGCAGGACCGGATCAAGCCCAAAGTGGGCATAACAGGCGCCTGTCCGGACGGGAGCGGCGCACTATGGTCAAATGATCACATTTGGCAAGCACGGCGCACTGTCGGAAACCCCGGCTGGCCGGAAAACTTCCCCGCAACAGCACCGCGCGAGACGCGCATATGGGGGTGCCGCTCCCGAATTCAACCGGTCAGGCGGCTTCCGGCTCGCGATCGAAACCACCGGCAAACCGCATCGCCGCCACAGCTTCCTCGGGGGTCACCTGGGCCAGCGTCGGCGCGTGCATCAGAATGACAGGACTCGGACCGCGCGGTGCGATCAGCGCCGGATCGCCCACATCGCCGTAGAGCGCCAGAGCGGGCGGCCCCGACGCCACAAGCAGGTGGAGCAGCGGCGTGTCCTCGCTGAACACGAAACGGGCATGACGGGCGAGGCCTGCCAACTGGGCCAGCTTGGCCTTTCCGGTCAGATCGCGCGCGCCCGGCGTGACGTGGGCCACATACCGTCCGACTTCGCGGGTATCCGGCCCGCCGATCAGCGCCGGCGTCACGCCTGACTGCAGCAGTTCGTGCGCCAGGGCTGCCCAGCGTTCCTGCGGCCAGCGAAGCGCCGGTTTCACGCTGTCGCCCGACGGCGCCAGCAGCGCGAAACGGCCGTTCAGACCGAAATATTCCGGGTCCAGCATGCGGGACTGTTTGGCGAGATAATCGACCCAGCTGGTATCCGGCGGCGGCGCGGCGCCGAGCGGGAAATGCTCCGGCGACAAGCCCAGCGCCGCGTTGAGACGGCCGGCGACCGCATCCACCGGATGCTCGCCCGTCCGCGGATCGGCCGCGATTTCGGTCCAGCGGCATTTGGAGAACCGGAACAGGCGTTTCAGCTTGCGGCTGTCGGCATCGCCCACAAGATCGTAGACGCGGACCGGCTTGTTCAGCTTGATCCGCTTGTCGCGCAGCCCCGCCATCGGCCGCGCATCCGGCAGGGCATCGGTCTCGATCAGGTTGAAATAGGGGCAGTGCTTGAGAAAGCTCTCGAAGTCCGGCTTTGTCAGCAGGATGATGCGGTCGCGCTTGTGCACGTCGCGCAGCAGCCGGGCTGCGGCCAGCATCCGTACGGTCGAGGCCAGATCGCCCCAATGCAGGATATAGGTGATGTCGCGCTGCGGTTCGCTCATGACTGTGAGTTTAGGACCTCGTGATAGACGCGCAAAGTCGAAGCTTGCAGGCTGACGGTAGAAAATTCCGCAATCACATGCGCCCGGGCCCGCTCGCCCACAATTGCACGGTCTTCCGGCGTCAGTGCAAGCGCTCCGGCGATCGCCGCCGCAAGCGCCGCGGCATCGCCCGGCGACACACGCCAGCCGGTTTCACCATGCAGCACCACCTCGCGGGCGCCGCCATGATCGGCCGCGATCACCGGCTTCAGCATCGCCCCGGCCTCGGCAGCCGTGCGGCCGAACGCTTCGGGTTCATTGGACGGGGTCAGCACCAGATCGCACAGCATCATCGCGGCCGGCATGTCGCTGCAGTGCCCGACGATGAAAACCCGCTCGGCGACATTCTCGGATGCCGCCAGCGCCTGCAGCTCCTCGACATAGGTCTGGCGTCCCTGGGCGTCGCCGGCGAGCACCAGGCGCGGCGTTTCCACTTCCGGATCGTCCTGCAGGCGCCCCAGCGCCCGGATCGCCTCGCGCTGGCCCTTCCAGCCGGTCAGCCGGGCCGGCAGGAGCAGAAGCGGGCTCTGATCCTGCGGATCCAGCGACCACGCCTGCCGCAGGGCGGCGAGCCGGTCTTCCCCGACCGCTTCCGGATCGAAGCGCACCAGGTCGACACCGCGCGGGATAACGCGGACACGTGACGTCGCGAACGGGTGTTCGGCGGCAATATGATCGCGGATGAATTCCGAATTGGCGATCACGCGCTCACCCCGCGCCATCACGGAATTATACCGCCGCTTCAGCGACGAGCGGGCGTTGTAGGTGCCGTGATAGGTGGTGACGAAATGCGCGCCGGTCCGGTCGCAGGCCCATTTCGCGCTCCAGGCCGGTGCGCGCGAGCGGGCGTGCACGATGTCGACGGCCTGGCTGCGGATCGTCGCGATCAGCCTGTGCATGTTGCGCCAGAGATCGAGCGGGTTCTTCGAGGCCGCCGGCATGCGGATGAGTTCACCCCCCAGCGCAGCCAGCTCGTCCTCCAGCCGCCCGCCGGCCGAAGCGACCAGCGCGCGGCCGCCCTCGGCGATCACCGCTTCGGCGATCTCGAGCGTTGTCCGCTCGGCGCCGCCGGCATCGAGTTCGGGAATAACCTGGAGAACGATCATGGGAGCGGGAAACCGGGCCGGACCTGAATTCCCCCTCTTCTTTCACACCTTGGCGCCGAAAACAAACGCGGGAGCCTTGCCAGCGAAGATTGTGGCACCCCGGCAGCTGTTGCGGCTCTACCGGAAGTTTGTTAGGCCAGTCAGGCAAGGCAGGCCTCCGACGGCCACCGGCTGCGGTGTGGCTAGCCTGAGCGGTGGGTGCGGCGTGACCTTTCGGTCCGGTCTGTGACCGGAAGCCACGCACACAAGAATGACGAATGTGCCTGCGGGTGCGGCCGGGGAGACCAGATCCCCCAGCCCCCGTAACCGCCGAAACCGATCAAGACGATAATTCGCCCGCCGTGTATCTGCACGCGGCCGGTATGCGTGCGGGCGAAAAAGCTCAAACAGGGACGCTGAAAAGCTGCAGGAGAGCTGTGCCTGCAGTTCGGCGCTGATGTGAATGACCGACGGCACGCTGGTTCAGGATTTCGGGGCGGATCCCATCGCCACCCGGGAAACCGACCACTACCAGAAGGAATATATCGAGGGCTTTGTCGACAAGTGGGACGAATTGATCGACTGGGACGCCCGCGCGGAAAGCGAAGGGCGCTTCTTCATCGACATCCTGAAAGCCCGTGACAAGAAGAAGGTTCTCGATGCCGCGGCCGGCACGGGCTTTCACTCGATCCAGCTGCTCAAGGCCGGTTTCGATGTGACGACCGTCGACGGCAGCGCGGAAATGCTGGGCAAGGCGTTTGAAAACGGCCGCCGGCGCAATCTCGTTCTCAACACCGTCCACGCCGACTGGCGCTGGCTGAACAAGGACGTCCACGGCAAGTTCGACGCCATCATCTGCCTGGGCAATTCCTTCACACACCTGTTCGACGAGCATGATCGCCGCCGCGCCCTGGCGGAGTTTTATGCGGCCCTGAAATGGGACGGCATCCTGATCATCGACCAGCGCAATTACGACTCCATCCTCGACGGCGATTTCTCGACCAAGCACAAATACTATTATTGCGGCGACCAGGTCGTGGCCGAGCCCGAGCATGTCGATGACGGGTTGGCGCGCTTCCGCTACGCCTTCCCGGACGGCGCCGTCTACCACCTCAACATGTTCCCGCTGCGCAAGGCCTATACGCGCAAGCTGCTGACCGATGTCGGGTTCAAGAAGGTGAAGACCTACGGCGATTTCCAGGAGACCTACCAGGAAAACGATCCGGACTTTTTCGTCCATGTTGCGGAGAAACTCGAAGATGAGCAGTAAGTCCCAGGCCGTCCTCGAGGCGGAGACCTATTACGACAGTGCGCCGGCCGATGCCTTCTACCGCGCTGTCTGGGGCGGCGAGGACATCCATGTCGGGATGTATGCGACACCGGACGAGGATATCGCCCGGGCCAGCCGCCGCACCGTGACCACGATGGCCGACCGTCTCAAGACGATCGGACCGGACAGCAAGGTGATCGATCTGGGTGCCGGTTTCGGCGGCTCGGCGCGCTATCTCGCCGACCGTTTCGGCTGTCACGTCACCTGCCTGAACCTGTCGGAGACCCAGAACGCCTTCAACCGGGAGCTGACGGCCAGGGCCGGCATGAACGACAAGATCGATGTGGTCTACGGCTCCTTCGAAGAACTCGACGATCCGGACGACAGCTATGACATCGTCTGGTCGCAGGACTCCTTCCTGCATTCGGGCGAACGCCTGAAAGTGATGGACGAGATCGCCCGCATCATCCGGCCGGGCGGCGAGCTGATCTTTACCGACCCGATGCAGGCGGACGATTGTCCCGACGGCGTGCTGGATCACATCCTGCGCCGTATCCACCTGCAGACCTTCGGCTCGGTCGCCTTCTACCGCCACGCGCTGGAGAAACGCGGTTTCGAAGCGCTCGATCTCGACGAGACACCGATGAATCTGCGCACGCACTACAACCGGGTGCGCGAGGTTCTGCTGGACCGCCGCGAGGAGCTTACCCGCCTGTCCGGCGCTGAGTATGTCGACGGCATGATCGACGGGCTGAAACACTGGGTCGACGGCGCCGACAAGGGCTATCTCAATTGGGGTATCCTGCACTTCGCCAAGGCCTGACAGCCTTGTAACGCGCAAGCCGATGGACGCCGCCGCGCGCGCGCCCTAGCGTGGCGGCGTCTGTCGTCGCAGGATATTCCCATGTTGTCGCGTCTGGTCCTGAGCCCCCTCCTTCTCGCCCTGTGCACCATGCCGGCATCGGCCCAGAACGATGTGCGCCACGCAGAGCGCATGCGCTACCAGTCCTGCATCGCCATGAGCGGCGACGATCCGGCCGAGGCGCTGGAAGAAGCCCAGATCTGGCGTATCGAGGGCGGCGGCTGGCCGGCCGAGGTGTGCGAGGCGCACGCCTATATCGCGCTCGGCGATTTCGACGTCGCCGCCGGCATTCTTGAAGAACTGGCATCGGAACGGCGCGCCGGCATGGTCGATGCCGAACGGGTCGACTTCCTGACGCTGGCCGGCGAGACCCGCGCGCGCAATGGCAATGCAGACGCAGCCTTCGACAATTACGCGGCCGCCCTGGCCCTGGACCCGTTTTCCATCCTCACCCTGTCCGGCCGGGGACGCCTGTATCTGGCCGAGGAAAACTGGGGCGGTCTGGCGCGCGACGCCCAGAGCCTGGTCGACCTGGTGCCGGAAAGCGCCGAGGGCTGGTATCTGCGCGCCGCCTTCCACCTGAATACCGGCAATCTGGATGCCGCCACCTCGGACATCGAGGCGGCCCGGGAACGGGCTCCCGAGCGTATCGAGATCCTGGTTCTGCGCGGACAGATCAATGAAGCGCGCCGGCTCGCCGCGAGCGGCGGCTAGTTCCTAGCCGACAGCACGCACCGGCGCGTCCTCGCGGCAGGAAGCGGCCTCGACTACGCGATTGCGGCCGCCGGCCTTGGCGGCATAGAGCGCCTCGTCTGCTGCATGCAACAGGCCTTCAGCCGTCTCCATCATCTTGTCGCCTTCCAGCACCGCAACACCGAGACTGGCCGTAACCGGAATCCGGTCGCCATTGTCCACACGCACATCCACAGCGGCGATCGCTTCGCGGATACGTTCCGCCGCGGCCACGGCAGACGCCGCCGTAGCGCCGGGCAGGACGACAGCAAACTCCTCGCCGCCCAGCCGGCCCAGCATGTCGCAATCGCGCAGGCAGGACTGCATCTGGCGCACGGTCTGGACCAGCACCTTGTCGCCGACGGCATGTCCGTAAGTGTCGTTCGTGCGCTTGAAATGATCGAGATCGACCATAACGGCGGCCAGCGGCGCGTCCTGTCGGCGCGCACGATCCACCAGCGTGTCCAGATACTGCATGAAGGCGCGGCGATTGGCGGCGCCGGTCAGCGCATCGGTCTCGGCCATGTGGCGGAATTGTTTCTGCATCCGCACCAGGCGCGTCGCCGCCCGCAGGCGGGCCCGCAGCTCGGTCATGTTGACGGGTTTGCGGATGAAATCGTCCGCCCCGGCATCCAGCGACTCCTCGAGCCGCTTTTCCTGGCCGGATGCCGTCACGACGATGGTGTAGACCGTCTCGGTTTCCGGATTGGACTTGAGCAGCCAGCAGGCTTCCAGCCCGCTGGTCGTGCCGACCTCGATCCCCGTCAGGAAGATATCGATCGGCATCAGGTTCAGCAGCGTCAGCGCATCCTCGGCATTGCTCGCCGTGTGCACTTCATAGCCGGCATCGCGCACGGCTTCGCTCAATATGCGCAATTGCACCTGGCTGTTCTCGCACACCAGGACGGATGTCCGGTCCGAGAAAACCTGTCCTGCCAGATGCGTGTCCCCACTCGGCCTGTCGACCTGCATTGTGTCAGACGCTCCCCGTGCGCCAGCCCCTCCAAGGGGCGGAGCCTTAGACCCCAAAAACTAACAAGCTCTCAACCCGAGGTAAGTTTCTTATTCACGCGCGCCCATTCTTCACGGACATGCGGATCGGTCTCGTTTTCTGCATGCCGTGCCGCCGCCCGCAGAGCTGCCTCCGGATCGAGCCGGCCAAGGGCCCAGACGGCCATGCCGCGCACCTCGGGGGCCGCGTCTCCAAGGCGCTCCAGCACCACAGGCACAAGCGCAGCGTCACCGGAATTGCCAATCGCTATAAGCACGTTACGCAAAAACCGGTTGCGTCCGATCCGTTTCACCGGCGAGGCGGTGAAGACCTGCCGGAATTCCGCATCGTTCAGCGCCGCCAGCTCGGCCAGCAGCGGCCCTTTCAGCTCGGGCCGCGGATGGAAGGCGGTCTCCTCGGCGACGGCCGCGAACTTGTTCCACGGGCAGACCGCCAGACAGTCGTCGCAACCATAGATACGATTGCCCATCGGCTCCCGGAACTCCTCCGGGATCGGCCCCTTGTGCTCGATCGTCAGATAGGAAATGCAGCGCCTTGCATCGAGCCGGTAGGGGGCCGGAAAGGCGTTGGTCGGGCAGATATCGAGACACGCCCGGCACGAGCCGCAATGATCCGTCTCGGCGGTATCGGGCTGCAGATCGGCCGTGGTCAGCATGACGCCCAGAAACAGCCAGGAGCCGTGCTCGCGGCTGACCAGATTGGTGTGCTTGCCCTGCCAGCCCATGCCCGCCTTGCCGGCCAGCGGCTTTTCCATCAGCGGGGCGGTATCGACGAAGACTTTCACATCCTCGCCGGTGTCCTGCGCAAAGGCCCGCGCCAGGTGTTTGAGGCGCTTCTTCATCAGGTCGTGATAGTCGGCATTCTGCGCATAGACCGAGATCACGCCCTCCGACCGCCGCTCCAGCAGCGGCAGGGGGTCAAAACCGGGCCCGTAATTCATCGCCACGACAACAGCCGATTTCGCCGCGTCCCACATTGCAGTGGGATGCTTGCGCCGCTCCAGCGTGTCTTCCATCCACGCCATCGAGCCGTGCAGCCCTTCGCCGACAAACTGCGCCAGCCGCTCCCCCGCCTCCCAGGCCTCATCGGCCCGGCAGATGCGCACGGCGGTGAAGCCGAGTCCGGTGGCGAGGGATTTGACGTCAGAGCTCATTATAGAGACTGGCTGCTTCACGCGTGAGTTGGTTCCGTCGGGAACGGGCTTCGTTCAAACGTGTCGAACTCTCACTCACCCGAGCGAGAAAGACCTCAATGAACGCCATTCGCTGCATGCGGCTTTCTGCAATGCCGTAGCTAGCCGAGAACTCATCAAGCGCAACAATGAGACTTTCCCCGGCAGGCGCAACTACGTCATATGTTTCCATAATTTCAGCCACCTTGTCTCGGTAGGCTCTGTGAGCGGAAGTCAGCGTGGGGTCTGAAGAAATCGCCTGATCGAGCGCAGCAACTGAGTTCGCGGCACGTAGATCAATCTCCGAGGTGGTAAATTCCACTGCTTGGCGGACTACATCGAACTCCGTCTCTGCATCAGCCGCTAAGCGTTCTGTCCACTCCCCAGTCAAATCAGCGCGATACAGAACCAAAACCATTCGCTGAGCCCAATGCGTGGCCGTTCGCTGGAGAGCATCCAACGTCGCAGGATTGGTATAGTCCTCACTACCAGTCGCCTCGAAGAGCGCTACCGTTGCCTCAAGATAGGTGATCTGCGAGTTGACCAACACAAGCTGGAGTTCCTCCGCTGGCGGGTCATCGCCGTTTCGAAAGGCCTCCAGCCAATCGATCACCGCATCGTATTGAGCTAACCCACTCGCCCACGCCTCCTCAACGATGGGCACGCCTTCGCTCAGCCGCCGCGCGAGATCACCATCCTCCAGTTGAGGCGGGGCAGGCAGGGCCTCAAATCTGTCATTGAGAAGCGCGCGACTGGCATGCAGGTCTGCGAGAACCTCATTGATTGAAGCTAGTTCTTCCTCGGAAAGGTCAGATCTATCCGACGCTCCGGCTGCAACTTGAAGAGCAGCTTGAGTACGCAAGGATAGGAATGCAAGTTGCTCCATCGCCTGATATCGTTGCGAACTCCACGCAACTACGGCCTGCAAATCAGGTGCGCTTGTTCCTTGAGCGGCAGATGCCCCGCTGGCAACCGCAACCGATAGAATGACGAGCAATCGCCAGAGCCGCTGCCCCAAGACCATCTTTGCCATCCTTCAAAAATCCAGATCCGCATAGTGCGTCGAGGGCGGGGTGCCCGGGAGTTTGTCGGTCAGGAGACCGCGGAAGGCCGGGCGGCATTTGACGCGCTGATACCAGTGCTTCACCGGCTCGAACGCGTCCCACGGGACGTCGCCGAGGTAGTCGGCGCAGGACAGGTGGGCCGCAGCGGCGATATCGGCCAGCGTATAGCGCGGGCCGGCCAGCCCGTCGCGGCTTTCCAGAAGCCAGGCCATATAGTCGAGATGCCAGCGCAGATGGTCGCGGCCCGCGCGGAGCGCAGCCGGGTCCGGCGAGCCGAGGCCCTGGGCGCGCTTTTCCAGCTTTTCATGCAGGAGGTAGGCGTTGACCTCGCCGTCATACTTGCGGTCGAACCAGTCGACGAGCCGCCGCGCCTCGGCGCGCTCGGCCGGACCGCCGGGCAGCAGGCAGGGCGTCGGCGTCGTTTCTTCCAGGTATTCCAGGATCGCGCGGCTCTCCACGATCACCCGCCGGCCGCCGCCGGACTCGTCGATCAGCACCGGCGTCGTCCCCGCCGGATTGAGCGAAACGAGATCGTCCGGACGCTCCCAGGGAACCTCCAGCTGCAGGTCGTGCCGCAGGGATTTCTCCTCCAGCGCCAGCCGGACCTGGCGGGAAAACGGATCGAGGGGCCAGAAGTGCAGGATGCGCATGGTGCGAGGCTAGCCTGTTTCGGCGCGCGGTCTAAGGGTCATGTGCTTCGACCGGATCATCGCCCTTGAAGAATTCCGCACCATGCGGCTCGGCCGCGCCGTGAGGGTCGGCGTGGATGATGATATCGGCAGCGGGATAGGCGGCCAGGATGCGCCTCTCGCAATCCACCAGGATGGAATGGGCGTCGCGCAGGCTCATGTCCGGCTTCAACGCCATATGGAACTGGATGTGCAGCAGCGGGCCGGCCGCCCGCGTGCGCAATTGATGGATATTGATGATGCGCGGATCTTCAGCCGCTATGTGCATGATGCGGTCGCGCTCTTCCTCGGGCAACTCCCGGTCCATCAGCTGATTGCCGGCCCCGCGGGCCACGCCCCAGGCCGTCCATCCCAGCCAGGCCGCCACACCGAGTGCTGCAAGCGCATCCAGCCAGAGCCAGCCGAGAAGCGTGGCGCCTGCGATACCCGCGATCACGGCAATGTTCGAACCGAGATCGGAAAAATAGTGCGCCCGGTCACCTTCCACCGCTATCGAGCCCGTCTTCTCCAGGGCCCGGGTCTGGACGATCAGCAGAACCAGGGTCAGTGCAATGGACAGCCCCATCACGCCCAGCGCCCAGCCGCTCGCCTCGATCGGTTGCGGTTCGATCAGGTGGGCGATCCCCTCGCGCACCAGAAGCGCAGCGGAGACCGCGACCAGGATCGCCTGCAGGATGCCGGCAAAGGCTTCCGCCTTGCCATGACCGAAGCGGTGTTCCGCATCGGCCGGCTCGGCGGCATAGCGCACCGAGAAATAGACCGTCAGGGATGCCGTCAGATCGAGCAGGCTGTCGGCGGCGGAGGCCAGCAGCGCGACCGAACCGGACAGGTACCAGACGATGCCCTTGGTGATTGTCAGGACCAGCGCCACGGCAACGGACGCCGCCGTCGCGCGGCCCGTATGGCTCAGCGCTTCCCGGGGCTCCAGACGCCCGGGCCCGCCCGGTGAACCGACATGATCATGGGGCATTGGTATTGTCCTTCCCGCTGCCGGTGTAGGGCCGGCCGCCAAGCGGCGTCAATTCCGCCGAGACCGTCAGGCAGGTTTCAATCCAGTCCAGCGCCCGGACGGCATCGACATCGCGCGCCACCTCGATGCACCGCGCCGCCGGATCCGGTCGCAGCAGCCCGGTGAACGCCCCGTCTTCGCCCAAAGCGTAGCGGCCCGGTTCGACAGCGAACAGGCCGGCCTCGGGCGCCAGCGCTGCAGCCACCGCCAGGGCGTCGTGCGGATAGCAGCCATCAATCCCTTCCATGGCCTGGTAGGCATCCATGTAGTGGGCATGCGCCCGGCGCAGGAAAGTCAGCACCGGCCGGTCAAGCCGGTCTGCCAGCCGGGCCAGCCAGGCCCGCTCCATCACGACGCGGCGGCAGGTATCGAGCGGCATGACCAGGAGGTTCGGCGCCTGTTCGAGCACGATGCGGGCGGCCTCGAGGTCGGAACTGGCATTGAATTCGGCCCGGTCCCGCCGCACGTCGGGAACGCTCAGGCTTGTCCCCATGCACACGATCCGGCCGATCGCGGCAAAGGCTTCGGCATCGCGCAGGAGCGCCCGCGCCAGATTGGTCATCGGACCGGTACACACCAGGCGTCCGGCTGCACCGGCCTCACGCGCGAAGGTGGCCAGCGCGTCGGCCGTCTCGTCGGGATGGGCCTCGCGCACGACCCCGGTTTCGAAGGCCAGCGCATGATCTGCCGTCACGCCGCCCAGGCCGTCCTCGCCATGGATTGCGTGCGCATCCTGCCAGGGATGTCCCGTCAACGGGCGGTCGGCGCCGACATGGACCGCAGCGGACTTGCCGGGATAGAAGGCCTGGACCAGGGCGGCATTTCGCGCCGCACGGCGCGGCGAGACATTGCCGAACACGGTCGATACGCCAGCCAGCCGCCCTTCGGAAACCGCAAGGGCGCAGACCAGGGCCAACGCATCGTCCACGCCGCCATCGGTATCGATCCAGATCCGCATCCCGTCTCCCGCTTGCCTGCGCAGTCGCCCACTGGCCAAGCACTGTGAACTGGCGGAATATGCCGCCGGCCCGTCCAGGGGAAGACCCGCATGCCACTCATTCAGCTGATTGTTCTAGCGCTCGTCCAGGGCCTCACCGAATTCCTGCCGATTTCGTCCTCGGCTCACCTCATCCTGGCGCCGGATGCGCTGGGCGTGGAGGACCAGGGTCCGCTGATCGATGTGATGGCGCACGCGGGGTCGCTGGTTGCGGTCCTGGTGTATTTCTGGCGCGACATATTCGATGTGGCGCGCGGCAAGCTGGCCCTGCTGACCGGACGGATCACGCCGGGCGGACGGATCGCCCTCCTGGTGGCTGCTTCGATGCCGCCGGTCTTCATCTTCGCCGGCGCGCTCTACGCCTTCGATCTGGTCGATGCCCTGCGCTCGCCGGCCGTGATTGCCGGCGCCACGCTGGTCTTTGCCCTGCCGCTCTGGCTGGCCGACCGCTATGGCAAGCAGACCGGCACGCTGGAGACACTCAGCTTCAAGGGCGCCGCCCTGATCGGCATCGCCCAGCTGTTCGCCCTCATCCCCGGCGCGTCCCGCTCCGGCGTTACCATGACGGCAGGCCGGGCGCTGGGCCTGAAACGCTCGGAAAGCGCTCGCTTCTCCATGCTGATGGCCATCCCGGTGATCGCCGCCTTCGCCCTGGTATCCGTGATCGACCTTGCGGGGGCGGACGATGCCGGCGCCTCGCTCGAAGCCGGCCTGATCGTGGCCGTGCTGTCCTTCTTCGCGGCCTGGGCGTCGATTGCCGTGATGATGAAACTCGTCGACCGGATCGGCTTCCTGCCCTTCGTGCTCTACCGGCTGGCCCTCGGCCTCATTCTGATCGGCTTGATTATCCTCTAGCTTCCCGGGCACTGTAAGCCGACACGCTTCAGCGCGGGGGGACGACATGCGGGCCATCGGGGTTTTTCTGGTTGTGAGTTTCGGTGTCAGCTGGGCGATCGGGGCCTGGCTGTACAGTGAGGGCGGCCTTGCGGGCGCCGGTGCCTTCGCCACCCTCTACATGACGGGCTTCATGTTCGGACCGGCCATCGGTGCGATCGTGGCCACCATCCTGTTCGATCGCAACCGCGCCCTGACCGCTCTGGGCTTCAGGCCCGGCCGCGCCGGCCCCGTTGTCGTCTGGACGATCTGGGGCTGGCTTGTTCCCGTTGTGCTGGCAGCACTGGCCTCGGTCGTGACCCTGGTGCTGACCCGCTCCGAGCCGGCCGATGCCGCAGCGGCCCTGGCCGCCGTGGTCGAAGCCTCGGGCCAGGAGGTGCCGATGTCGCCGGAAATGCTGCTCACCCTGCAGCTGGCCATCGGCGTGCCGGTCGGCATCCTGATCAATACCGTGCTGCTGACCATCAGCGAGGAGCTGGGCTGGCGCGGCTGGCTGCAACCGCGGCTGTCCGGTCTGGGCTTCTGGGTGCAGTCGCTGGTGATCGGCGTGATCTGGGGCGTCTGGCACGCCCCGCTTGTCCTGATGGGCTACAATTATCCGGGCCTGGGCTGGACAGGCGTCGCCGCTATGACGCTCTTCACCGTGCTCCTGACGCCCTATCTCGCGCTGGCGCGCGAGCGGGGCGGCGGCGTCTATGCCGCCGGCGCCTTTCACGGTTCCATCAATGCGGTCGCCGGCGTCGGGCTCATCTTCCTGCCGGACCAGAACTGGCCGTGGAACGGGCTTCTGGGCCTGGGCGGCTTTGCCGTGCTCGCGGCCGGTCTTGTGCTGATCGCCCTCTACCGGCAGGCGCGCATCAGACCTGCCACGGCCGAATAGACGTGTAATTGCGGTTCGCGCAGTTTAAGGTTACCTTCACCCTGAAGGAGGCGACCGATGCGCGACCGTGCTTTTTCGCGGGCTGCCAGGGCGCGGATGGCCCTGGCGCTATTGACCGTTCTGGCCCTTGCCGCCTGCGGAACCCCGCGCCAGGTGCGGGATTTGTCGACAACCCAGCTTGCCACCCTGACGGCGATGGAAACGGCCGTGGGCGCACAAGGGCAGGCGCTGGTCCGGCATGCCGACCAGCTCAGACTGCAACGCAAGGCCCGCTTCGAAGCGGAACTCGCCTGCGCCGATGCGCGCTTCTACGTCGCCGCGGGCGTCTTGTCGCCGGCCAGCGACGATCATTGCGACAATCCATCGGACGGGCCGGGTGGCGTTGCGCTCGACGACGAGACCGCCCGTTTTGCGATTGAACAGCACAATCTCGGACGCGCCGGCATTCTCGCCAATATCGCCGCGCTGGATACGCTTCACGCCCGCATCGTGGCCAAGTCTGCCGAGCTGGACGCCCTGATGGATGAGGTCGTGGCGGCGCAGGCCCTGCTCAACACCCACATCCAGACGCCCACAGCGCTTGAACGGATCACCGGCCGGATAGTCGATGCCGACACCATCGCCGCACTCACCGAGCGCCTGGCCAGCATCCGCGCAGAGGCCGGCAGTACGGCAGACGATATTCAGGCCCTGCTCGACAGCATGGTCGCGCCCAACCCCGCCCGCGAGGTGACCCCGGATGACTGAAGACGAAATGCGCGCCCAGATCACGGCGCTGGAAGACAACCTGGCAAGCTTGCCGCTGCTGGCACAAGCCGGCGTCCGCACTCGGATGACGGACCTGCAGCAGAAGATCGACCTGATCGGCTATGCACAGCTGGCCGACGATTTCCTGACGCTGGACCTTCCTGACCGGACGGCGTTCAAGGAGGCTGTCGAAAAGGCCGGCAAGGCGCAGGCGCAATACACCGAGCGCCTGGCCTGGCTCGACAAGGCGCTCGACCTGCTCGACAAGATACTCTAGCGGGGCCGGCTAGCTCGTCTGGCGCTCGTGAAACTGGCCGTAGCGGCGATAGCGCACCAGGTAGGACGGCACGATGGCGTCCACGGTTTCCGGCTCGATGCCCAGATCCGCCAGCGTTTTCGCACCGTCAGCAACGACATTGTCGCGCTTGAGCTGGGTAAGCTGGTCGCGGGTGATGACCGGCTCCACGAAGGGCAGGATCGCGGCCATCTCGCACAGCATGGCGATCACCTGGCCGGCCGCCCAGGGCAGCGGCAGCAGCAGGCGCGGCCGGTCGATCTCGTCGAGGATGAAGCGCATCAGCTGTTCGAACGTGTAAACGCCCGGTCCGCCAAGCTCGAAGGTCTCGCCACGGGCCGTGTCGCTCTGCAGAGACTTGACCACCGCGGCTGCCACGTCGCCGGCAAAGACCGGCTGGAAACGGGTCTTGCCGCCGCCGAACAGCGGCAGGGCCGGCACGAAGCGCGCCATGGCGCCGAAACGGTTGAAGAAACCGTCATCCGTTCCGAACACGATGGACGGGCGCAGCACGGTCGCGGTCGGAAGCGCCTTGCGCACGGCGGCTTCGCCGTCCGCCTTGGTGCGGGCATAGCGCGACGCGCTTTCGGCATCGGCGCCAATGGCGGAGATATGCACCAGCCGCTCGATCCCCGCCGCAGCGGCGGCTTCGGCAACCGTCTTCGCGCCCTGGGCATGAAGGCGCGTGAAGGTCTGGCGGCCGTTCTCGTTCAGCACGCCGACAAGGTTCACCACACCGCTGGCGCCTTCCAGCGCGCGTTCGACCGAGGCGGGAACGCGCAGATTGGCCTGGACCAGCTGTACCTGGCCCACCACGCCCATCACGCGCAGGTCCTGGGCGATGTGGGGCCGCCGCGATGCGACGCGGACCCGATAGCCTTCACGGGCCAGCGCCCGGACCACATGGCGTCCGACAAAGCCGGATCCGCCGAACACGGTGATGATTTCGTCTCGCAGCATGGCTGTCCCCTGCAAACTGGGCTTGTTGGGGATAGACCAAAAAACCGCCCGCCTGTCCATGCGGCATTGCGCTTGAACGGCACCCGGCCCTGGTCGCTGTCGCTTTCCGCCGGCCTACGCTTCCCCCGCCGCCTCGCGCCGGGGGAAGCTCAGAAGGGAGAAGCACACCCCACGTCCCCGACTGCTGCCTCTCGCGGGAATTCTGGCCAATTTCCGGACCGCACAACGGTCATGTCCAGCATCTTCTGACGCACACGGCGGGGGCGATCACGACACGATCCAGCGGGCATCGGCACAGGCTGCAAAAAGCGCCGCCAAATTGCGCATGCCCCGTTGACTTGGCGGCATGGCGGCTTTAGGAACCGCGCCTCGACACCTGCCCAGGTGGCGGAATTGGTAGACGCGCTGGCTTCAGGTGCCAGTTCCCGTTAGGGAGTGGAAGTTCGAGTCTTCTCCTGGGCACCATTGCTTTCTCCGAAAGCGTTCGAGAAGATCCATAAACACCTACAATCAAACGAAAAATAAGCCAGCCCCTGAGTCGGTTGTCCGATGCGGTGCGGGTATATCCGTTGGCATGCGGGCATTTTGCGGGTAGATTTGCGGGTATCCCGAACCTGTCACGGGGTAGCCGTGAGAGGCCCGGACATGCCGCTTTCCGATCTTCAGGTGCGCCAGTTCACCCCGCGCGAAAAAGACTACAAGAAGGCCGATGGCGGCGGCCTGTATGTTCAGGTCCAGAAAACCGGCTCGAAACTTTGGCGGATGCGGTACCGCTTCAACGGCAAAGAGAACATTCTCTCATTCGGGCCTTATCCCGCCGTCACGCTGGCGAGAGCGCGCGAATTGCGGGCAGACGCCAAGGCGCTCCTGGCCGAGGGGATAGACCCCAGCGCCCACGCCAAGGAAATGAAGGCGACGCAAGCGGCGCTGACCGAACACACGTTCAAGAAAATTGCTGCCGAGCTGATGGCCAAGCTTCGAAAGGAAGGCAAGGCCGAGGTCACGCTGAAGAAAAAGCAATGGGTGCTGGACATGGCCTATGTCGACTTTGGCGACCGCCCCATCACGGCGATCAGCGCCGCCGATATTCTGGCGACCCTGCGAAAGGTGGAGGCGAAAGGTAATTTCGAAACCGCCAAGCGTTTGCGCGCGACCATCGGGCAGGTCTTTCGCTATGCCATCGCAACAGCACGGGCGGACAATGACCCGACTTATGGGCTGAGAGGCGCATTGATCGCGCCCAAGGTGTCCCACATGGCGGCGATCACGGACCGCAAGAGATTTGGCGAACTGATCCGCGCGATCTGGGCGTATGAGAGCGGCTCGCCCTCCACGCGGGCGGCGCTCAAGCTCATGGCCTTGCTGTATTCGCGTCCGGGCGAATTGCGATTGGCCCTCTGGGAAGAGTTCGACCTTGAGCGCGCGACCTGGACGATACCGGCAGCGCGCACGAAGATGCGCCGGGAGCATACCAAGTACCTGCCACAAATGGCGGTGGACATATTGCGGACCTTGCAAGCCGAGACTGGCAGCAATTACCGCGCCTTTCCGTCATCGCTCGCCCGCGACCGGCCAATCAGCGAGAACACGCTCAATCAGGCGCTACGGCGCATCGGCTTCGACAAGGATCATCACACGTCGCACGGCTTCCGGGCCAGCGCATCCAGCCTGCTCAACGAAAGCGGGCGCTGGAATGCTGATGCCATCGAAGCCGAACTTGGCCACATCGGCGCGGACGAAGTGCGCCGCGCCTACCACCGCGCACGGTATTGGGATGAACGCGTGAAGATGGCGGACTGGTGGGCGGGTGAGATCAATAAGGCCATCAAACCGGCTTGTCAGGACAAGATGCGACCGGTGGACACTCCGAATTAACTTTGTCCGGCTTCGTCCAGTATAATCTCAGCATGAATCACCCGCGCATTAGAAAAATCTGGAAACGTTCGGGGATCAATACCCAGCTTACTGCGCTGGAGGCTATTGTTTGGCGCCCGCAAACAATCCTTCAGAACAAAGCATTTTAATCCTACCTACCGATGAAAGCTCAATGACAGCTGAGGCCCAAGCGGCAAAGGCTTTCCACCATGAGCTTACCGCGCTCTCGGATGCGGAAATCGACAAGCGAATAGCTGAAGCCGAACGGCTGGAAGAGGAAGCGAGAGAAGCGGCACACCCCTTCAATGCTCCCGATGCGATAGCGGACGATGGCGTGTACGATTACTGGGCCAAAGCCGCGTATTGGCGCGTAGAGGAGGCCGTAGCACTATTAATGGCGCGCGACCCAAAGGTCGTTCTCCGTGAAACCACCAAACGAGGCGAGTATACTCCAAGATTCCACCCAAGCTCTTGCGGCCCGAAGTTTGAAGCTTTGCTCGAACTCGCAGAACGCGCTGTATATGCGAAACAAATTTTCCGGAGAACCAAGCCCGCGACCATCTTGGCTTGGGCAAAGGCCAGGCGGATTTCCGTACCGGAGCGTTTGGAGGCTATCTCCGAAGAATATGGGCACCGCACCCCAGATTGGAAGGCGGCATACGACCAGCAGGTTGACCAGATCAAAGCGTTAGAAGCGCAGATCGCAGAACTGGCAGACGCTGCTTCTACGCCCACGCCGAAACCAGCATCCGCGATCACGCGAGAGCGAAATACACTTCTGAAGCTAGTGCTTGGTCTGGCAATGGACTGCTACGGATATCGACCTCTTTCCCCCCGCTCATCCACCGCCAGCGACATCTCCGGCGCATTGCTGGGGCAAGGAATTTCGATAAGCGAAGACACCGTCCGCAAATATCTTGCTGATGCAGCGGAGTTCGCGCCTGACCCGACCCCAGACGATTAGCCTTTCAAACCGAATTCGGTTTGGCTGAAACCGAACTCGCCCAAGCACTCTATAAAACCCTTCAGGTTCTCCTCGTCATCAATCGAACGGGTTAGAACCATGCAGCACCAAACCAACCCATACTCCGCATTTCCCGAAACCGGCCTTGTCCGCCTCTCATCCATTCTCGCCCCGCAGGGCCCTATCCCGGTCAGTAAATCGACCTGGTGGCAGGGCGTGCGGGATGGGCGTTTTCCCAAGCCCCAGAAACTCGGCGCTCGCGTCACTGTCTGGCGGGTGGAGGATATCCGCGCATTGATCGAACACGGCGCGGCATAGGCGCGTGTGTCAGGCGCTATCCCGTGTCGCAGCCGACATACCCCTCCAGTCGCCATGATCGCCCGCACGCGCGCTTGTATGACCATTGGATGCAGCATCCGGCATGGAAGACCCTCTCACCACAGGCCTTCAAGATCATCGCCATGCTGATGGCATCCTACAGGCCGGACGATCCCAACGCGTTTCCAGTTGGTCAGCGGCGGATTGCGGGCATGTGCGGGTGCGCCCCGGCCACCGCGAAGAAAGCCATTGATGAACTCATTGCGGGCGGCTTCCTGAAAGAGGAGCGCAAGGGCGGCAGCCGGGGCGATTCAGCAAGCCGGGAGCGGGTGGCCTCGCTCACACGATACGACACCGACGCAATAGCCGGAGATCCCGATCTGCCGATCAAGACCTGGAAGCGGCGCAAGGAGTACACATGCCTCAAATCTGCAGCACGAACGCATCAAATCTGATGCATCGAAAATTCGCGCTCGTCAGGCGCGACCGGCCCGAAACCCCAACCATGAAAGACCGTCCCGATGAATTGCGATCCGCCCTCAAAAGCCGCCCACACCCGTATAGCGTTGAGCCAATACTCCCCATGATGCCCAAGCCGGCACCGAGCCACACACCATCGCACGCGGTCGCTGGGGGCATGCGGCACCGATTTAATCTTCAGCTTCACGGATGATTTCGTAAAAACCAGAGGAGGCCGCGTGCATGGGCGGATATGGATCGGGCAGGCCGGGGCGCAAAAACAAGGTAGAGGACTACCGCTGTCTGGACGTCAATCGGCTTCACCGCGAGGGCTGTCTGACACCGGGGTTTTCCGGCGGCTGGACGTGGTCGCGGGATGGCGCGCCGGTCGCCTCCATTTCCATGCAATGCACCGGTCAGGCGCTGGCACTGGATTTTCGGTTCCGGCAAAGCGGCAGTGAGTGGCAGGACGTCGGGCAAACCATCGCACTTGTGTCCACGCCTTGCAGCTTCGGTGGCACGCGGCCCTGGTTTGTCTGCCCCGGTATGGTCAATGGCGTGCGGTGCGGACGCCGCGCCGCCAAACTCCATGCGGGCGGCCCATATTTCCTGTGCAGGCATTGCTACCGGCTGAGCTATGCCAGCCAGTCCGAACGGGAATTTGACCGGCTTTTGAGGCGCGCCAACAAGCTTCGCACCGGGCTGGGCGGGGAGCCGGGCACCGGCTCATTGATCGCCCGCAAGCCAAAGGGCATGCACTGGAAAACCTATGACGCCCGCATTGCCGAAATAGATCAACTGGAAGAGGCCGCCAATCAGCTCTTCATCGCGGCCCATGCCCATCGGTGCCCGGATATCAGCCTGTTTCTTTGACCCGCAGGCGCAAGGCCCACGAAGCGCCTCCTCTTCAAGGTATCCAGATCACCCTCAGCACCGGTCAAGACCACTGGAAGTTGATATCGGTTCGACAGCGAACCGGCAAAAGGCTATGAGATTCGAATAAGTAAGAAAAATCAGGGGCGTTCATTTCATGGCCAACTCCAGACGGGCAGACCTCGACTTTGCAGCCGATCTGTTCAAGGCAGCCGACAAGATGCGCGGAGGGCTGGAGCCTTCCGAGTACAAGCACGTCGCGCTGGGGCTGATCTTCCTCAAATACATCTCCGAAGCCTTCCAGGCGATGCACGACCAGCTCGCCAAGGACGATCTCGCCGATCCGGAAGACCCCGAGGAATACCTCGCCGAGAATGTGTTCTGGGTGCCCGAAACGGCGCGCTGGTCCCACATCCAGCAGAACGCCCGCTCGGAGAATATCGGCAAGATCATCGATGATGCGATGGAGGCCATCGAGGCCGAACCGACCAATGAGACCCTCAAGGGCGTGCTGCCCAAGAACTATGCCCGCCCCACGCTCGACAAGACCATGCTGGGCGAGCTGGTGGACCTCTTCTCCAATATCAAATTGCACGACAGCGCCGACCGGGCACGCGACCTGCTCGGCCGGGTCTATGAATACTTCATCTCGGGCTTTGCCAGCGCCGAGGGCAAGCGCGGCGGCGAGTTCTTCACGCCCCGCTCCGTCGTCCGCACCCTCGTTGAAATGCTCGAACCCTATCAGGGCCGTGTCTATGACCCGTGCTGCGGCTCTGGCGGCATGTTCATCCAGTCCGAAAAATTCATCGAGGACCATGGCGGCAATCCGTTGAACCTCTCGGTCTACGGGCAGGAAATCAACCACACCACCTGGCGGCTGGCCAAGATGAACCTCGCCGTCCATGGCATCGACGCCGCCATCGAATGGGACAGCGCGGGCAGCTTCCACAAGGACAAACACCCCGGATTGAAGGCCGATTACATCCTCGCCAACCCGCCCTTCAACATTTCCGACTGGGGCGGGGAGCGGCTGGTTGATGACGAGCGCTGGCAATATGGCGTCCCGCCCAAGGGCAATGCCAACTTCGCCTGGATACAGCACATCATCCACCACCTCGCCCCACGCGGCCATGCGGGCGTGGTGCTGGCCAATGGCTCCATGTCTTCCACCGCCAATGGTGAGGGGGAAATAAGAAAGCGCCTGATCGAAGAAGACCGCGTCGATTGCATGGTCGCCCTGCCGGGTCAGCTTTTCTATTCCACGCAAATTCCCGTCTGCCTGTGGATCTTGAGCCGCGACAAGTCCGCCAACGGGCTGCGCGACCGGCGCGGAGAGGTGTTGTTTATCGACGCCCGCAACATGGGCCATATGGTGGACCGGGTGCGGCGGGAATTCTCGGACGAGGACATCGACAAGATCGCAGGCACCTACCGTCGCTGGCGTGCCAAGCCGGAGACATTGGAGAAAGAAGGTTGGAAGGCCTATGCCGACGAACCGGGCTTCTGCAAATCCGAAGGGCTGGAGACTATCCGCAAGTTTGACCACGTGCTGACGCCGGGGCGGTATGTGGGCACTGCCGAGATCGAAACGGACGACGTGCCATTCTCAGATCGTTTTCAGTTCTTGAGTTCCAAGCTGGATCAGCAATTCGCAACAGCGCAGAGTTTAGAGGCTGCGATACGTCTCGGTTTGGCAGGTGTCCAAGAAAATGGATAATTGGACGACTGCAAACCTTGAAGACTGCCTTGATGCACTACTGGACTATCGGGGCAAGAGCCCAAAGAAGGCCCCAACAGGCATCCCTGTGCTTTCTGCAAAAGTGGTAAAAACTGATGGTCTCCTGAGGCCAATCGAACAGACCATTGCACCAGACTATTACGACAAATGGATGGTCCGAGGGCTTCCTGCTGTTGGCGACGTGGTGATGACCACCGAGGCTCCCTTGGGAGAGGTTATCCAATTGGATGACGAGAGCGTTCGTTACGCGCTCGGTCAGCGGATCGTGTGTATGCGGGGCAAGGAAGGTGTCCTCGACAGCACATTCCTTCGCTATGCTCTGGTGTCTCCCCAGCAACAAGCCAATCTGGCAGCGAGTGCCACGGGAACAACGGTTCTTGGGATAAGCCAAAAGGCTCTGAGGCGAATTGAGATTTCGTTCCCTGAGATCGTGGAGCAACGAAAAATTGGCGGCTTACTTGCCCAGATCGACGACAAGATCGAGCTGAACCGGCGGATGAATGAGACGTTGGAAGAGATGGCGCGGGCGCTGTTTCGGGATTGGTTCGTCGATTTCGGCCCCACCCGCCGCCAGATGGAAGGCGCGACCGACCCCGCCGCCATCATGGGCCAAGCCTTCCCACCCGAAAAAGCGGCCGAGCTCGCCCCCCTGTTCCCGGCCAGGCTGGGGGAGGCGGGTTTGCCTGAGGGGTGGAGCCTCGGTCTCATTGGCGACTTGTGCGCGCGAATTTTCAGCGGCGGAACACCCAAAACGACCGAAGCTAGGTATTGGGGCGGTGAGCTTCCTTGGCTCTCATCGGGGGAGACGCGCGACAGCTTCTTACTTTCCACAGAGAAGACTATCACTCAGGCCGGCGTCGACAATTCAAGCACCAGGGAAGCGAACGAAGGGTCAACCGTTATAGCGAGCGCTGGACAGGGGAAAACACGCGGCCAGACGAGCTACTTGGCCTTCAACTCCTACATCAATCAGTCGGTTGTCGCACTTGAGGCCAACCCCAACGTTCTCCCCGCCAGCGTCTTGTATTTAGATTTGGAGCGTCGGTACGAAGAATTTCGCTCTGTTTCCGACGCGCATAGTTCGCGGGGGAGCTTAACGACCAAGCTACTGGCTGGTCTACCAACGGTTAGCGCGCCCAAAGACGTGTTTGCGGCCCTCGGCGGTGTTGTTGGTCCCCTTTTTGAGAAAATCATCGCGAACAAGAAAGAAAGCCAAACCCTCGCCGAGTTGCGCGACCTCCTCCTGCCCAAACTCATGTCCGGCGAAATCCGTCTGAAAGACGCGGAGGCGACGCTTTGAGAGACTATTTCGAGCAACGCATTCGGGATGAGCTTGACGCCGAAGGGGAAGTAACGGTCGCCGGACGAACCTGGCCGAACTCTCACGTCTTCGAAACGATAGACAAACCCGATTTCGACGCACATGTCGAAGAGGTCGTCGTGGAAAAAATAGCGGAAGCGAAGGTGAGAACGCGTCAGATTCTTGAAGCGACGGGATGTTTGCAACGCTTCCTGCTACTTTGTGAGATACAGGCTCAGGGGCGCGTATTGCCGTTTGTCGGGGCCGGAATGTCTATGCCGTCCGGCTTCAAGAACTGGAAACAACTCCTCAAAGACCTATGCGTTGATAGTCCGGCACTTCTGGCCCGTGTCGAAAAGCATATTCTGGGCGATGCCTACGAAGAGGCTGCGCAAGACATTTGTGATACGCTAGGAGCGGATGCCCTCCATCACGACATCAATGCGCATCTTGGGCGAAATGGCTTTGCTCTGGAGGGGCCGGTTCGCTTGCTGCCGAAATGCTTTGGCTCAGGCTGTATCACAACCAATTTGGATCTGGTGTTGGAGCGCGTTTACACGGAAGCCGCATCGCCATTCACGGATCGCGTTTGGGGCGCACGCCTGAAGCAGCAGCAGGGGTTTGTAAACCCGGACCAAAACAAGCTGTTCAAGCTGCACGGCACGGCTGATGAGGCCGGGGATCGGGTCCTTACGCAGGATGAATATCAGCAGACCTACGGTAACGACATCAGTTTGCGAACAGTTCTGGATAGGCTCGCAGCCGCCCGCCACTTGCTGTTCTTGGGGTGCAGCCTCGGCGTCGACCGCACGGTTCAGGCACTGGTTCAACTCAAGCAAGAAGCTGGTGCCGCCTACCCCCAGCACTTTGCTCTTTTACCTCTCTATAACGACACTGATCGTGAAGCGAGACGAATTGAGCTCGCCGTCGCGAACATTACCCCGATCTGGTTTCCGGACAGTGACGAGCTAGATCCGAGCGACAGCTTGGAGGCGCTACTTGTGACACTCGCAGAGGGAGGGTTGGGCGCATGATACCCCCACAAGTCTCATCAAAATACGTGACCTCCTCATGCCCAAACTCCTGTACGGCATGTTCCGACCGAAAGATGTAGAGGCCTCGTTATGATAACCCACTACGGATTGTTTTGGTCAGAGCGCGATGTCTTTTGGGGAAGAGGCAATGCTAAGGGGCAGCTGCTAGGCCGGGAAAAAACGCGACTGGGCCGCCAGGGCGCCCCAACGAAACAAGAACGGGATAACGCCAAATGTTATCGAGGGTGGGTGGGACTGTACTGCCTCTACGGTGAAGGAGAATTGATCTACGTTGGAGAAGCGGGTCTCGACACTAGGTCCACGATATATGGACGACTGGTTCAGCACAGAAAAGGTGCCATGGCTGACCGATGGGACAGTTTTAGTTGGTTTGGTCGTGAAACTACCAACGGTCGGTGCGAGACCCTGACCGCACTCAGGCAGTTGGAGGCTATCACAATTGCCGCCATCAACCCGGGGTTCAATCGACAAAACGGAACCTTCTCAGGGGCCACACAGGTGTTTCAAGTTCCGCATGAGAGGTCGGAGGGGGATGTTGAAACCAAACTTGCGCGCCTCTCAGCGCAGCTGGAAGAGATGCAGTCTTTGTTAGAGGCGTGAAATGAATGAGCCAACTAGCTTCGCCGAGAGGTGCGCGCACCACTTGCCCAATCTTATGTCTAGCGAAAATCGGCTAAAAAACACGAAGGCCGCTGCATGAGTACGGATCACAACTCCACCGACATTACATACCCCCTTCCCAAACTAGGCACCTACTCGGGCTTTTCAGAGGCCCTGGTCGAGAATGCCGTCATTGACCTGATGAAGGAGCTCGGCTGGCGGTTTGAAGACCCGTTGATGATTGCGCCGGATGGCCCGCAAAGACGGCGGGTGTCGAATACCGAAGTGATCCTCCAGGGGCTTCTGGAAGAGGCCGCACGACGGTTGAACCCGCACATTCCGGAGGAGGCGCTGCGGTCCGCGCTGAAGCAGATTCAGGTTTCGGAAACGCCCTCCCTGATCGAGGAAAACCGCCGTATTCACCGGTTCCTTGTCGATGGAATTGATGTTGAGTATCGCCGCCCGGACGGAAGCATCAAGGGCGACAAAGTCCGCCTGATCGATTTTGCCAACCCATCCAACAACGACCTGATGGTGACGCACCAGTTCTCCGTGGTCGAGGGCGGCTATAACCGCCGCCCCGATGTGGTGGCCTTTGTGAATGGCCTGCCGCTTGTGGTGATCGAGCTCAAGAACGCCGCCAGCGAGAATGCAACCATCGAGGACGCCTACCACCAGCTGCAGACCTACAAAAGCCAGATCCCCTCGCTGTTTCGCACCAATGCCGCGCTGATCACCTCCGACGGGCTTCTGGCGCGCATTGGCTCGCTGAGTGCCGGTGAAGACCGTTTCATGCCCTGGCGCACGGTCACGGGCGCCCAGGAGGATTTCACGCCCGAAGGCCCGATGGAGATGGAGACGCTGGTTCGCGGCGTCTTGGAGCCCGAGCGGCTCTTGCAGCTGGTCCGCGATTTCACCGTGTTTGGCGACAAGGGCGATGGCGTTTTCAAGATCATTGCGGGGTATCACCAGTTCCACGGCGCCCGTAAGGCGCTGGCCAGCGCGGTTGATGCGGTCAGCGAAGAGGGTGACCGCAAGGTGGGCGTGATCTGGCACACCCAAGGCTCTGGCAAGAGCTTCCTGATGGCGTTCTTTGCCGGTCTTCTGGTACGGGCACCAGAGCTTCAGAATCCCACCATCCTGGTTGTCACGGATCGCAATGACCTGGACGATCAGCTCTACGGGACGTTTTCGCTCTGCCGCGATCTGATCCGCCAGACACCCGAACAGATCGAGGATCGCGACGATCTACGGCAGAAACTCGACCGCCAATCCGGCGGGGTGATCTTCTCGACCCTGCAAAAATTCTCGCCGATGGCGGGGGAGGAAAACTTCCCGATGCTGTCGGACCGGCGAAACATCATCGTCATCGCCGACGAGGCACACCGCAGCCAGTATGGCTTCGATGCCAAGCTTGATGGCGCGACCGGGGCACGGCGCTATGGCTATGCGCACTATCTGCGCCAGGCTTTGCCCAACGCGTCTTTCGCGGGCTTTACCGGCACGCCCATTGAAGCCGCGGACGTGAACACGCCGGCCGTTTTTGGCGAGTATGTCGACATCTACGACATCAGCCGCGCGGTCGAGGACAAGGCGACCGTTCCGATCTATTACGAAAGCCGCCTGGCGCGGGTCGAACTGGAGCGGGAAAAGCTGCCGGAAATCGACGCTGCCGTTGATGCGCTCTTCGACGACGAAACGCTTTCCGAACAGGAAAAGGCGAAGTCCAGATGGAGCAGTGTCGAGCGTCTTGTTGGCGCAGCACCAAGGCTGGACAAGGTCGCCCAGGACATCGTGACCCACTTTGAAGACCGCATCGAAGCGATGGCGGGCAAGGGCATGATCGTCTGCATGAGTCGCGCAATCTGTGTGGACCTCTACAACCGGATCATCGCCCTGCGCCCGGAATGGCACTCCGAGGATGACAAGGAAGGCGCGGTCAAAATCGTCATGACCGGGTCCGCCTCTGATCCGCTCGACTGGCAGCAGCATATCGGCAGCAAGAAGCGCCGTGATTTGTTGGCCAAACGAGCTCGCAATCCTGAAGATCCGCTCAAGCTGGTTATCGTGCGCGACATGTGGCTTACCGGCTTTGATGCGCCCAGCATGCACACGATGTATATCGACAAACCCATGCGCGGGCATGGCCTGATGCAGGCGATTGCCCGCGTGAACCGGGTTTTCAAGGACAAGCCCGGTGGTCTGGTCGTCGATTACATCGGCATCGGCCAGAACCTGAAAAAGGCGCTCCAGAATTACACCGCCACGGACCGCGAGCAGACAGGCATCGACGAGGAAGAAGCCGTCGCCACGCTTCAGGAGCTGGTCGAACGGTGTCAGGACTTTTTCTCAGGCTTTGACTATCAAGCCGGGACCCAAGGCCGGCCTCAGGAGCGCTTGCAAGCACTGGCAGGGGCCATTGAATGGGCACTGAAGCAGCAAAAGGCCCGCGCTGATCTGGCGAAAGACGAGAAGACCAAAAAAGCCGAGCTGAACTACTACGCCGATCTTGTCGCCAACCTCTCGAAGGCCTTTGCACTGGCATCCGCCAGCGAGTACGCGCAATCGGTCAAGGAAGAAGTCGGGTTTTTCCAGGCCGTACGCGCGGCACTGTCAAAGTCATCGCCCAAGACCGGCATGAGCAAACGAGAGAAAGAGTTCGCCATCGGTCAACTCATCTCCGCGGCCATTGCCGACGCCAGCATCATCGATGTTCTGGCTGCCGCTGGGGTGAAGACACCGGAGATCTCGGTGCTCTCCGAGGAATTCCTCGCCGAGATACAGAACATGGAGCACAAGAACCTCGCTCTGGAGGCACTCAAGAAGCTTCTAGCTGGCGAAATCAAAGCGCGGCAGCAGCGAAACGTGGTCGAGGCGAAAGCTTTCTCGGACCGTCTGGAGGCAGCCGTCGCACGCTATCACGCCAACGCGATCACCAGCCTGGAGATGATCCAGGAACTGATCGACATGGCCAAAGACCTAAAAGCGTCTGTCCAGCGCGGTGATGACCTTGGCCTCGCCGAAGAGGAGCTCGCCTTCTACGATGCGCTGTCCCAAAACCAGAGCGCCGTCGAGATGCTTGGCAATGAGGAGCTGCGCAAGATCGCGCATGTGCTGGTCGAGCAGCTGCAGAAGAATGTGACTGTCGATTGGCACCTCAAAGAAAGCGCGCGGGCCAAGCTACGGGTTCTGGTTCGCCGCATCTTGAAGAAATACGGTTATCCACCGGACTTGGCTCCAGTCGCCATCAACACGGTTCTCAGCCAGGCTGAAACCTTGCTTCAGTGGAGCCGATGAGCGCGCGTGAGAGCAACGCGCAGGCTCCGACCATCGCCCAGCAAGCCATCACAATTGCGGGTACATTTGCGGGTGCTTTGTTGTGGGTAGATTTTATTTCGTAATTAAAACAACTTACTGACAGACCGATGCGATGCCTCTCCTGGCACCATCCTCTCCGGACCGTTTATGAAGCCGCGGCGCCTGCCGCGCCGTAATTGATCCGGATCAGTCTCCCCGAATGATGAAACCATTGCTGTGGCGTTCCTGCGTCCGCTGCTCGACCAGTGCGGCCTCGAATGCCGCCAGAACCGGTCCGGCCCGGCCATTATGGTTGGACAAGACCACCAGAACGACATCCAGCTGCGGATAGAGGGCCAGCTCGGCGCTGATGCCCGGCGCGCCGCCATTATGTCCCCAGCGCTCGATGCCCGGCGCCAGATCGACCCCGCCGCAGGCGTGGCCGAAAATCCGCCCCGAGATCGGCACCAGGCTCTCGCACATCCGGTCCAGCCGGTCCCACTGTGTGAGCGTCCCGTCGAGCGCCGCACGGCCCACCGCGGCCAGTTCCGGCGCACTGACGTAGAGCCCGCCTGCAGCCGAGCTGATCATGCTGCCCAGCGGCGTTTCCGCAAGCCGGGGATACGCCTGGGGCAAGGCCTCTTCACTGCCGCCATGCGGCCGCATCGGCGCGTGCATGTCGAAATCCGCATCGACATAGGGCAGAGCCAGGCCCAACGCGTCCGCATCGTCTTGCCGCGCGAAGACGGCATTGTCAGCACCGGCCGGCGCCAGCACCAGATCGCGTAGCGCAGCCTCATAGGATTGCCCGCTCAGGGCCGCGATGATCTCGCCCAGCGCGATGGCGTTCGAATTATTGTAGGCCAGCCCGTCCCGGCGCCGGGAGACCGGCACGTCCTGGGCTTCGCGGACCAGTTCGAACACATCCGCATTGCTGCGCAGTCCCGGCATGCGCTGCTCTGCCCCGTCAGCGGCGCCGAAGCTGACGATCGTCGTGCGATGACTCATCAGATCGCCCGCCGTCACATCCGCATCGAACAGGTCGGCATCGCCGGGCAGGAGCGATCCTGCAGACAGATCCAGAAAATCGTCCGGCGGGCCCGCGACAGTCTCACTGGCGCGCGCAAAGGCGAGCCCGGTCAGGAATTTGCCGACCGACGCGATATTGAAGCGGGTCTCCAGCGTGTTGCGGTGGCCCGCCGACTGATCGGCCAGTCCCCGCACCTCAGCCAGGCGCGTCTCGCCGCGCTCGAGCACCATGACGGCGCCGGAAAAGCCGGGCCGGTCGATCTCCTGCTCTACGGCCGCCAGCGCCGCATCCAGATCCACAACAGGCGCCGGCCAGACCGGACTCGTCAAACAAAGCGCCGCACACAGACCGGCCAGACAATTGCGCATGATCAATCTCTCCTGAAACTCGTTCCGGACAGATTGATCCCAGGACCGTCAAACGCGCGCGACTGCGGATTTGAGCCTTGCTTGAGCCAACGCGCGCTAAACTCCGCCCATCAGCGGAGGCCGAATGCGCATACTCCTGGTCGAAGACGACAGCGATATCGCCGCGAATATCAGCGACTTCCTCACAGCGACGGGGCATGTCGTCGACATCGCCCATGACGGCGCGGACGGGCTGCGGCTGGCGCGCGAGCATACGCATGACCTCTTCCTGCTCGACGTCAATCTGCCGGTCCTGAGCGGTTTCGAACTGTGCCGGGTGCTGCGCGAGACCCTGCACATTGAGGCGCCGGTCCTGTTCACGACCGCGCGCAGCGCGCTTCCGGACAAGCTGGCGGGCTTTGAAGCGGGGGGCTGGGACTACCTCGTCAAACCCTTCTCCCTTGCCGAGCTGGACGCCCGCATACGGGCGACACGGCTGCGGACTTCTGCAGCCAGTACCTGCCGGCTGGGGCGTTCGAGCTTCCGCCCGGCAACGCGGTGCCTGACCGTCGAGAACACGGAGATCCAACTGCCGCGCATCCAGGCCGCCCTGCTCTCTGCCCTGCTGCGCGCCTATCCCGACCCGGCGGACCGGGGCGGGCTGATAGCAGAAATCTGGGGCGAGGAAGAACCGGACAGCGCGCCCCTGCGCAGCCATGTCTCTAGCCTGCGCAATGTGCTGGCGCGCCACGGCGCCGGTGTCGAAATCGAGCTAGTGCGCGGGCTGGGCTACCGCCTGATCGAGACACGCCAATGATCAGATGGCCGGGACAATCAGGCGGGTTCACCCGCCATGCCGCAATCATTTTCGCAGCGTGGGCCGCCTGTCTGGGCGCGATATTCATTGCCAGCTTCCTCGCGCTGATTGCCTCGGTCGAGAATGATCTCTACGCCCGCGTCCTGCGCGGCGAGAGCGAGGCCTTCCGGGCGTCGGACGAGCATGGCGGGGAGGTCTGGCAGCCCTATCTGCCCGGAGTGGAGGGTGGGCCGTCGATGGATGCCTTGCGCGACCGGCTGCCGGACGGGTTCGATCCCAGCAATCCCGACCCCCAGATCCTTACAGGGCGGGACGGACGGGAAATCCGCGCCATCGCCCTTGACCCAGAACGCGGCGAGCACTCACGCGTGATCATGATGGATACCAGCGTCCTGCTCGACCGGCCGGAACGCAGCGTGCGCTATCTGGGCTATCTTGGCCTGGCAGCCCTGCTGGTCATTCTGTCGACTGCCTCGGTGAGTTATATCGCCGGCCGTCAGATCGCGCAGCCTGTGCGCCGGTTTTCCCGGCTTATCAGCGCGCCTCGGCAAACACTGCAGGAGGGTGAACTCGTCCGGCAATCAGGCCCCAGCGAATTGCGGGACATGGCGGCCGCGCTGGATGGCAGCCTGTCGGAAACGCGCGCCGCGCTGGAGCGGGAGCGCATCTTCAATCTCGGCCTGTCGCATGAATTGAGGTCCGCCCTGCAAACGGCAGAACAGGCCGTGGAACTGCTGCAGATGGATACGCCGGGCATGGACCATCCGGCGATCCACAAACGGCTTGGACGCGCACTGCTCCAGATGCGCGGTGCAGCTGAAGCTGTGTTGTGGCTGTCGCGCGAAGAGTCCGTAGAGCCGCGCGACCTGTCCGGGGATGTCCGAGCGGTTGTTGCCAGCTTCGAAGCCGATGCCCGCGCACGTCATTGCGCGCTGGAGCTGGACATCCGGCCGCCGGCCCGCGCCACCTTTCCGCGTGAAGTCGTTCAGGTCCTGGTGGGCAATCTGCTACGCAACGCGATCCAGCACTCCGGCAGCAAGCGGATCGAGGTAATGTTGGCGGACGGTGCGATATCGGTGCGCGACTTCGGGGCCGGGCTCACACGGCAGCAGCTCGACGCCGCACGTGTGGGATATCCACTGCCCGATGCCTCCGGAGCCGGGCTGGGCCTCAGCCTCTGCGACCGGCTGGCCAGGCGTTTCGGGGCCGGTCTGACCCTGACCTGCCCGGAAGACGGCGGCAGCCTGGCTCGCATCGAATGGCACGCAAGCGACTGAACGGTCGACACACACAGCAAAACGCCCGGCCGATGTCCCGGCCGGGCGTTTCATTGACCTGTAAGTGCTTCGTACAGGTTGGGGGACTTGCGCCGGTCGCTTACGAACCGGTGACAGCGCTCGCACCGGCCGAACGGCGGGTGATCTGGAAGCTGCCGCTATCGCCCGGCTGGAGATAGGCGCGGCAGAAGCCGGCCTCGGTCACCGTGAACGGGCAGTTGAAAGCCGTATGCTCGACATCCATGGTCAGGCGCAGCTCGCCGCGTTCGGGCACGGAGTAGGAGCACAGACCACCGGTCACATCGCCAATGGCGAAGCGGCCATTGTCATGCAGGCCCCGGCCGGCCTCACGGGTTTCGATGGCATCGCCATCGCCCTGGGTCAGGCGGCAGGATACTTCCCAACTGCGCTGACCGAGCATTTCGAGAACAAAGGCTTCACCCTGGACCGGGGCGCGTTGAGCCGTGACCTGACCGGCCAGGGCGAGGGCGCCAGCGAGGGAAGCAGCGATCATCATGCTTGTCTTTTTCATGACTTCTCCTCCTGTGAGAATCTGAAACAGCGTTTGTATGACGCTAATGTTACAGAACCCACAATCCCTGTAAAGTCCGTACACGGATCATACGTGATTTCACGCAAACCCCTGCATGCGCTGATTTTTAAAGGTAATATGACAGTCATTTCGTGATTTTACGATGGATTAAGATTTGGGTTCGCACCCGTTTGTCACCTCGTTGTCACAAAACTGCATGGCGGTGGCGCCGCCGCGGGAGCTCCGGCCGCGTGCAGGCCTGCCTTGCCGCACCGGGCCCGGGCCGCTAGCGTCCCCGCACCTCGGGGGCCGGGCTGCGACATGCTCTTCAATTCGTTCGAATTCCTGTTTCTTTTCCTGCCCGGCGTGCTCGCGGCCTACTATCTGGCGCGGCGTTATCTGAGCCATCTGGCAGCGCTGTTCGTCCTGAACCTCGCCTCGCTGGTCTTCTATGCCTGGTGGGATGTGCGGAACCTGCCGCTGCTGCTGTTCTCGGTGGCGATGAACCACATCGTGGCGCGCGCCATGGCGCGATGGGGCAACCAGCCCTTCCTCGCGATCGGCATCATCTTCAACCTCGCCCTGCTGGGCTTCTTCAAATACGCCGACTTCCTGATCGGCAATGTCAACGCGCTGACCCCGCTTGAACTGCCGCTGCTCAATGTCGGCCTGCCGTTGGCGATCTCCTTCTTCTCCTTCCAGCAGATCTCCTTCCTGGTCGATATCGCCCGCAAGAAGACCGCGCCCGGCCACATCTTCTCGCACACACTCTTCGTCAGCTTCTTCCCGCACATCGTCGCCGGCCCGCTGGTGCAGCACCACCAGATCGCGGCGCAGTTTGCCGACGACAAGCGCAAGGACGACCTGTCCGCCAATCTGGGTATCGGCCTGACCATCTTCTCGATCGGCCTGGCAAAGAAAGTGCTGATCGCGGAGAATATCGAACCCTTCGCCTCCTCCCTGTTCGCGATGGCCGAGCGCGGCGGAGAGCCGGGCCTGATCGCCGCCTGGATCGGCGCGGTGGCCTATGCGCTGCAGATCTTCTTCGATTTCTCGGGCTATTCCGACATGGCGCTGGGCCTGGCTCGATGCCTGGGCTACCGCCTGCCGGTGAACTTCAACGGCCCCTACAAGTCGGCCTCGGTGGTGGAGTTCTGGCGGCGCTGGCACATCACGCTGAGCCATTTCCTGCGCGATCATCTTTACATCCCGCTCGGCGGCAATCGCAAAGGCGAGGTGCGCCGCTATGTGAACCTGTTCGCCACCATGCTGCTCGGCGGGCTCTGGCACGGTGCCGCATGGACATTCGTCATATGGGGCGGGCTGCACGGGCTGGGCCTGACGGTGAACCATTTCTGGGCCAAATGGGGCCCGAAGAACTGGTTCGCGGGCCGGCGCAAGGTGATCGCAATCGGTCTCACCTTCGCCTTCACGACCATAGCCTGGGTCTTCTTCCGCGCCGAAAGCTGGTCCGGTGCCGGTCGCATCCTGGCCGGCATGTTCGGCTTCTCCGGTCTGGGACTGGACGGTGTGACTGTGGAGGCGATCGCCTGGATCGTGCTGGGCCTGGGCATTGTCTGGTCGCTGCCGGATACGCCGGAAGTCTTCTCCGACGCGATCGACGAGCAGACGATGAAGGATGCGGAAATCCGGCCCAAGCCCGGTCCGCGCTGGAAATTCTCGCGCGGCACGGCAATCGCCGCGGCGGCGCTGCTCTTCCTGTCGGTGCTGAACGCCTGGAAGACGTCCGAATTCATCTACTACACATTCTGAGGGCACAGGGATGACGCGCTACGCCTCGACATTGCTGATCGCCCTTTTCGCCGGTCTGGCCCTGTTCGGCGGCTTCAACGCGCTCATCGACCCGTTCGGCATCACCGGCGCGCCGGACATTCCCGGCCTGACGGCGCGCGACACGCGCCTGCTGGAAGACGGTGGACGGGTGCATGTTGCCGACCGGCTGGCACGCGGCGGCGACCGGGCCATCCTGCTGGGCTCGTCGCGCACGGTGGACGGCTTCCCGCACGAGCCGGAACACTGGCCCGGCGGTATCTACAATGCCGGCATGCGCGGCACGAATATCTTCGAACTGTCGCAAGCCGCCGCCCTGGCCGCGCGGAATGAAGAACTGCGCTGCGTGGTGATCGGGCTCGATCTCGACGAGTTCGGCGTCCACTCCAAGGCCAAGGCGACCTACTGGCTGTCGGCGCTGGCCGACGGGCGCCGCTGGCTGTCGCTCGCCCGCGTCTCGCTGTCGCCCAACACGTTCGGCGCCTCGCTTCAGCTGATCGCCGACAATCTGACCGGCGGCGAACCGCGCGTGCCCTGGGCCGACACCTATCCGGCCGGCGCCCAGCGCGAGCGTTATGAGAGCGGCGCGCGCGGCATCTATTCCTGGTACCAGGGCTACACCTTCGACCCGGAACGCCTGATGATGTTCCAGGACGTGCTCGATGCGCTCACCGCTTCGGGCATCCAGGTGACGGGCTTCATTCACCCCCTGCATGCCTGGCGCGAAGAAGCGCTGGTCCGCTCCGGCGAGCTGGACGAATATCTCGCCTTCCGCCAATTGCTGGCAGAGACCTTCGAAGCCTATGCCGACCGCGAGCCGGTCGAGGCCTGTGTGCCCGGCGGCGGCGCCGTGCTGTGGGACTTTTCGGGCTTCCAGCCCTTCGCCCGCCAACCGGCTCCGGGACCGGAACAGACCGGCGCACACCCGGCCTTCTACGAGCCCTCGCACTATCTGCCGCATGTCGGCCAGGCGATGCTGGAGCGCATGCGGCTGGAACGGATGGAAGCGCCCTCGGGTACCGTTCCCTTCGGTGTAAGGCTGACGCCCGAAACCGCCGCCTCGACCGCCGATGCGCTGCGCGAACGACGGCAGGCCTGGCTGGAGCGGCCGGACGGGCAGGCGGCAACCGCCATGTTCGACGATCTGGAGCTGACCCGGCCGGAGCCCGAGGTGTCGCCCCCGCAATTCCTCAACCGCGACGACGGGCGCAGCCTGGACGACAAGCTCGAGCGCATTGCGCCGGCGGCGTCGCGGCGCTAGGACCGGTCTTCACGAGCAAGGAAATTCGATCATGACCGTGCACTACCACAAGGGCGATCTGCCCGCCGGCCTCGACCTCGGCCAGGCCGTTGCCATCGACACCGAGACGATGGGTCTGTCGCTGACGCGGGACATGCTGTGCGTGGTGCAATTGTCGGCCGGCGATGGCGATGCCCATGTCGTGCAGATGGACCGCAAGACCTATGACTGTCCGAACCTGAAAGCGCTGCTGTCGGATCCGGGCACCGAGAAGATCCTGCACTTTGCCCGCTTCGACGTGGCGATGGTCGAGCGCTACCTTGGTGTGACACTGGCGCCCGTTTTCTGCACCAAAATTGCCTCGAAACTGTGCCGTACCTATACCGACCGTCACGGTTTGAAAGACGTGACGCGCGAACTCATCGGCGTCGACATGAACAAGCAGCAGCAGAGCTCGGACTGGGGCGCCGACGAGCTGAGCCCGGCACAGCTGGAATATGCCGCTTCCGATGTGTTGCATCTGCATGCCCTGCGCGACCGGCTGACGATGATGCTGGAACGCGAGGACCGCATGGAGCTCGCCCGGGCCTGTTTCGACTTCCTGCCGACGCGCGCAAAGCTCGATCTGGCCGGCTGGCCGGAAACCGACATTTTCGCGCACTCCTGAACCGGATTGCCTTGAAAAGGCCTGCGAAGACTGGTCTTTCTACTGCCGCGCCCGGCACTGCGCCGGACGCCGCCAACCATTGACGGCTCATGAGCGTGACTGCCAACCCCGGCCTTGAGGCCTTTCAGCCCCCGCATCACGGCAGCTGGGAACCGCGCCGCGCGCTGGCGCTCGGCGTTGCCCGGCGGCGCACGGCGTTTGTGCGGCGGCTGCGTCTGGGCTTCATGATTGCTGCGGCAGCGATCGCGGTCCTGCTGGTCGTGCAGCTGATCATGGGCAGCCAGGGCACGGTCTCCGGCGAGACCGAGATGGTCAGTTCGGACAGCCGCATGGTCAATCCGCGCTTTGTGGGGCGTGACGACGCGCTCATCCCCTATGTGCTGACGGCCGATGCCGCGATCCGTCAGCGCGGCGGGGCGCCGGACATCACCGATCTGGAACGTCCCCGCCTCGACTATGACTTTCTGGAGACCGATGCGTCCAGCGTCCTGGCGCAGACCGGCCGGTACGATGCCAACAACCGGGTGCTGGATCTCTATTCCGACGTCAATCTGGACACAGAGGACGGCTACAGCTTCGCCTCCGAGCATGCGCGGATTTTCCTGCGCGAGGCACGCGTCGTCGGCGAGCGTCCGGTCGAGGGTTCCGGGCCTATGGGCACGATCCGCGCCGACAGCTATGAAATCCGCGAGGGCGGGGATCTTTTGATTTTTGACGGAAACGTCCGCATGACTCTCGTTCAGGAGCGCACCGACCTGTCGCGCACCGCGCAAGAAGAAGGAAGCGAATGATGCGACTGACAGCACTCCGGGCCTGCGCCGCCGCACGGGTCGCCCTCGTCCTGGCCGCACTGACATCGGGCGCCCTGACATCGTCCGCCCTGGCGCAGATCGGCGATTCCCGCCTGCCGCTGGACATCGAGGCCGACCATTCCGAACTGTTCAATCCGGAGAACCGGGCCGTGTGGACCGGCAATGTCAATGTCGTACAGGGGACCAGCAGCCTGCGGGCCGACCGGATCGAGGTGTTCTTCGACGGCGAGAGCACCGGCGCGGGCCCGACGGGGAATCTGGGCAATATCGAGCGCATCGTGGCGACCGGGAATGTCTTCTACACCACGCCGGAACAGCGGGCGCGCGGCGATCGCGGCGTCTATCTTCTGGCCGAGGAAACCATCACCCTGACCGGCGATGTCGTCATCACCCAGGGCGAGGACGTGTTTACCGCAACGCGGTTCGTGACCGATCTGGTGACCGGCAATTCCTCCTTCGGCGAGGCCGGCGACGGCGCCCGTGTGCGCATGGTTATCCATCCGCGCGGCAATGAAGAGACCGCCACCCCGGATGAAGGTGAAGGCAATGGCGGCGGCACCGAAGAGACGGACGGATAGAACCGGCATGGCCTTCAGCGAATTCCATCCGGCCCCTGCGCCCGAAACCGCCACCGGCAACGGCCTCGTTGTCGAGAAGATCGGCAAGGCCTATGGCAAGCGCCCGGTCGTGAAAGGCGTATCGGTCTCGCTCGAACGCGGCGAGGTCGCCGGACTGCTCGGCCCGAACGGCGCCGGCAAGACCACGTGTTTTTATATGATTACCGGATTGGTGGCGGCAGATTACGGCCGCATCCTCCTGGACGGCGAGGACATCACCCGTCTGCCGATGTATCAGCGGGCCCGTCTGGGCATCGGATATCTGCCCCAGGAAAAGTCGATCTTTCACGGCATGACGGTCGAGCAGAACGTGCTGGCTGTCGCGGAAGTTGTTGAAAAAGATCGGGATGCGCGCCACGAACTGGTGAACCAGCTGCTGGAAGAGCTGCGCATCGCCCACCTGCGCGACGCCCCGGCGCCCTCGCTGTCGGGCGGTGAAAGACGGCGGGTGGAAATCGCCCGCGCCCTGGCGACTCGCCCCGCCTTCATGCTGCTCGACGAGCCCTTCGCGGGCATCGATCCGCTTGCAATCACCGATATCCGCGACCTGATCCGCTTCCTGCGCGAGCGCGGAATCGGGATTCTCATTACCGACCACAATGTCCGCGAAACCCTTGAAATCACTGACAGAGCAACGATCATCCACGAGGGTGAAGTGCTGTTCGAGGGCTCGCCGGCGGAGATCCGGGCCGACCCGGACGTGCGTCGCGTTTATCTCGGAGAAAGTTTTGCCTGATTAACCTCTGCAGGAAACGTACCAAACAGAGGTTCACATGGCTGGATTGATGCAGAAGCTGGACATGCGCCAGGGCCAGTCCCTGGTGATGACGCCCCAGCTCCAACAAGCCATCAAGCTGTTGCAGCTCTCCAATATCGAGCTGGCCGAGTTCGTCGAAGGCGAACTGGAACGCAATCCGCTGCTCGAACGCGACGAAAGCGAAAGCTCGACCGAATCGCTGCGCCAGGAAGGCGAAGGCGAGCCGCGCGAGCTGGAATTGTCGTCCCCGTCTGCCGATGCCAATGATTCCATCGATGCCGATTCGGACGTCATCCATGGCGATGACTCGAAGTCCGACCTGTCCGGTGTCGACAGCACGGGCAGCACCGGCGATGCGCTGGGTGCCGGCAACTGGTCTCCCACGGGCAGCAGCGGCGGCGGTGCGCCCGGCGAAGACTATGACGCGATTGCCAATTCCTCGCGCGAACTGTCCCTGTCCGAACATCTGCACGCCCAGCTGGCGACGGCGACCGCGGATCCGGTGAACAAGCTGATCGGTGCCCACCTCATCGATCTGGCCGATGATGACGGCTATATGCGCGCCGATCTCGACGAGATCGCCGAACAGCTCGGTGTCGAGCGCGCGCGGATCGAGTCGGTCCTCGAACTGACCCAGGGCTTCGACCCGGTGGGTGTGATGGCCCGCGACCTGACCGAATGCCTCGCCCTGCAGCTGAAGGACAAGAACCGGCTCGATCCGGCCATGGCGACGCTGCTGGACAATCTCGAGCGCCTGGCCAAGCACGATTATGCCGCCCTGAAATCCCTGTGCGGCGTCGACAATGAGGACCTGGACGAGATGATCGCGGAGATCCGCGACCTTACGCCCAAGCCGGGCTTGGCCTTCTCGTCGGACACCACCCGCGCCGTCGAACCGGACGTGTTCATCCGCCAGTCGCCGGACGGCAGCTGGCAGGTCGAGCTGAACTCCGACACCCTGCCGCGCGTCCTGGTGAATAACCGCTATTATAACGAGATCACGGCCGTCGCCCGCTCGGAAGCCGACAAGACCTTCATCACCGAGTGCTCGCAAAATGCCAGCTGGCTGGTGAAGAGCCTCGACCAGCGCGCCCGCACCATCCTCAAGGTCGCCAGCGAGATCGTGCGCCAGCAGGACATGTTCCTGGCCCACGGCGTCGCCTATCTGCGTCCGCTGAACCTGAAGACGGTGGCCGATGCGATCGGCATGCACGAGTCGACCGTCAGCCGCGTCACCTCGAACAAGTATGTCGCCACACCGCGCGGCATGTTCGAGATGAAGTATTTCTTCACCTCCGCCATCCCGTCTGCAGGCGGCGGGGACGCCCACTCGGCCGAAGCCGTCCGTTTCCGGATCAAGACCATGATCAACCAGGAAACCGCCGAAGACGTATTATCTGATGATAAGCTCGTCGAACATTTGCGTGACGAAGGGATTGAAATCGCACGCCGGACTGTGGCCAAATACCGGGAGGCGCTCAACATCCCCTCCTCGGTCCAGCGTCGTCGAATTTTGAAACGTGCTGGCTAGGGAAGGCCTGAACAAGCGCCCCGGCGGACCCCCGTCCGCCGCAGTCGCGGTTCGTCGGCTGACCGGAGCACACACGCATTGACTCCCGGCCCACCCCGCGACTAGGTTCCGCCCGCTTTCCGGGGAGGGGCGGCACCGTGATGTCAACGCCTCACGTGCTGGTGTATGGCCAGCGGGAAGGAGCGCATGCAAATACAGGTGGTCAGCAAGGGTATCGACGTCAGCGACGCGCTGCGGGAACAGATCCTGTCGCGGGTTGAAGACGGCGTATCCAAATACTTCAATCGTCCGGGCGAAGCCTATGTATCGATCTCGCGCGAAGGTATCGGCTTTCGCGTCGACTGCTCGGTGCATCTGCCCTCGGGCGCCATGCTGCAGGCTCACGGCGAAGCCGACGACGCCTACAAGGCAGCGGAAAACACGATGGAGCGTCTGGAGAAGCGCCTCCGCCGCTACAAGCGGAAACTGAAGAACCACCACAATGCGAACAAGGCCGAACTGCCGGCCGAGTCGCTTCAGATTGTCGTGCTCAAGGGCAGTCCCGATACCTGGAATGACGATGATTTCGACGATGACGAGGATCACGGCGCGCCTGCAAACGGTGCACCGGAGCCGATCGTGATTGCCGAGCGGCCGGGCGAAGTGCGTACGCTGACGGTCGGCATGGCCTCGCTGGAACTGGATGCGGCGGACTCGCCCTTCCTGATGTTCCGCAATGCGGCCAATGGCGGTCTGAACATCGTGTATCGCCGCCCTGACGGGCATATCGGCTGGGTTGACCCCTCCCGAGTTGACCGACCGGAGCCGGCCGAGTAGCAACCGGCCCAGCAACGAGAAGCGAAGCATGGCGTTAGCTGATTTGATCCCCAGCGGGGGGGTGCATGTCGATCTGGGTGCGTCCAGCCGGAAACAGGCCCTGCAGGCCATGTCCGAGCTGGCGGCTGACCTGACCGGTCAGCCGGCCCGCGCGATTTTCGACGCGGTCCTCCAGCGCGAACGGCTCGGCTCGACCGGTGTCGGCCAGGGCGTTGCGATTCCGCACGCCCGTCTGGCCGGCATTGATTCCGTGGTCGGCATCTTCGCGCGCCTGCGGACGCCGGTCGATTTCGAGTCGATCGACGGCCGCCCTGCCGATCTCATCTTCATGCTGATCGCGCCGGAAGATGCCGGCGCGGAACACCTCAAGGCCCTGGCCCGGGTTTCCCGGCTCCTGCGCCGCGAGGATGTGCGTCAGCGGCTTCGCGCCGCGCCCGACAGCGAGGCGATCCATGCCGTTCTCGCTGGCGAGCCGGCGACAGACGCAGCCTGATAACCGGCCTGGACGGAGTTCGCTTCGTCCGGGCCGTCAGGCTTTTTGTCACAGCCCCTCGAGGCATCAGACAAGCCAGCCCGATCACGCTATCATGCGAGCCGCCCCGCTGCGGAGATCGCCATGAGAGCCGAGATCGACGACCTGATTGCCAGAATTCGCACGCTTGAAACGGAGCTGGAGGACCGGCTCGCCGAACGGCGTCGCGCCTTCGGGTACCGCATGCGCCAGGGGCGGATCGTGATTTCGCGCCGCGTGCGCAAGCGGCAGCAGGCACTGAAGATCGGACTGCACCGCTATTTCTTTGCCTCGGGCGTCATGGCCGTGCTCACCGCGCCCTTCATCTACATCGTCGTCCTGCCGATCGCGGCGCTCGACGCCTTTGCCAGCCTGTACCAGTCCATCTGCTTCAGGGTTTACGGCCTCGCCCGTGTCCGCCGGCGCGATTATGTCGTCTTCGACCGGCACAAGCTGCCCTACCTCAACGTGATCCAGAAGCTGAACTGCCTCTACTGTGCCTACGCCAACGGCGTGCTGGCCTATGTGGCGGAAATCGCGTCACGGACCGAACAGTACTGGTGCCCCATCAAACATGCCGCACGGGTGGCGGGGACCCACCGGCGCTATGACGGTTTTCTCGAATACGGCGATGTCGCCGACTATCCCGAAGGGCTGGAAGGCCAGCGGCAGCAGCTCAAACAGGAACTCGAGGCCGGAAACGCAAAAACCCCGCCGGAGGGCGGGGTTTGATGGTGCTAGGACTTTTCGCCTCTAGCCCTCCTACGTCAAGGCTTCGGAGGGCACCTCTTCGCCCCAAGTGCGCGCTGCGGGTGGTTTACCACCCGAAGCCCGCAGGGCGAAGGGTGGTGGAGCCAGGCGGAATCGAACCGCCGACCTCTTGAATGCCATTCAAGCGCTCTCCCAACTGAGCTATGGCCCCTTATCCCGTCCGCCGGATTGGGTCCCGGCGAGGAGCGCGGAAACTAGTCCCGGTTTTCCCCGGGATCAAGCCTCTTGTGCGCGCCAAATGCAGATGACCGGAACGACCTAGATATCCTCTTCATCCTCGATCGAGAAGCCGGCGAAATCCTCGTCGTCTTCGTCGTCGATCAGGACCTTGGTCGAGTCGTCGTCATCATCATCGTCACTGACATCGTCATCGTCGAAATCGTCCGGCAGATCGTCGCTGAGGCCCGAACCGTTCTCGTCGTCATCATCGTCATCATCATCAGGGATGCGATCGGCTTCGGCATCGACTTCCGGCGTGTCGTCGTCCTCGTCACCATAACCGTCATCATCGGCAGGCGCCTTCTTCACGGGCGTCTCGTCCTCTTCCTCCGGCGCAGGAGCCGGCGCAGCCTTCAGACGCGGATCCTCGAGTTCGGGATCGAACTCGGTCTCGCACTTCGGGCAACGGGCCGGACGGCGGCCCAGATCGTAGAATTTGGCGCCGCAGCTCGGGCAGGCGCGCTTACTTCCCAGTTCTGGCTTGGCCATGACTTCCCTTCACAACCAGATTCGAATTTCGGCCGGACCCGTTGCCACGATCATCGCGCTCTGTCAAAACCTGATCGCCGTCTTGTCACCTCAAACCCAGTTTTTCCTTTCATGAGCGAAATTCCGTCCCGTCGAAGCGGGCCTTTCACGGCCTTGCCGGCCAAAGCGCTGTCCGGCCGCCTGAAGGCTCCCGGCGACAAATCCGTATCGCACCGCGCCCTGATCCTCGGCGCGCTCGCGCACGGCGAAACCCGGATCACCGGCCTGCTTGAAAGCGAAGATGTGCTGAACACGGCCAAGGCCATGGCCGCGCTCGGCGCCGGTGTCGAGCGCACGGGCCCGGGCGCCTGGACCGTGCTGGGCACCAGCGGCCGCTTTGCGACGCCCGACGCACCGCTCGATTTCGGCAATTCCGGCACCGGGGTCCGCCTGGTGATGGGGGCGGTCGCGGGCCGTGGCGTGGCCGCGGAGTTTATCGGCGATGAAAGCCTGTCCTCGCGCCCGATGCGCCGGGTGACCGATCCGCTGGAAACCATGGGCGCCCTGTTCGAGACCAGTGACGGCCGGCTGCCGGCTCGTCTTTCGCCCAGCAAGCTGCGCGGTATCGACTACACGCCGCCGGTCGCTTCCGCGCAGGTAAAGTCGGCCATCCTGCTGGCCGGGTTGAGCGCTGACGGTGAAACCCGCGTACACGAGCCGCAGATCACGCGGGACCATACGGAAACCATGCTCGCCGCCTTTGGCGCTTCGATCGACGTACAGCGCGACGGCCCGGCCTCCACCATCCGCCTTGCCGGCCCGCAGGCGCTGACCGCCTGCGATGTCGATGTCCCCGGCGACCCGTCCTCCTCGGCCTTCGCGATCGTGGCAGCGCTGATCACGCCGGGCTCGGAGGTCACGCTGACCGGCGTGATGGACAATCCCGCGCGCACGGGCCTGATCGAGACGCTGCGCGAGATGGGAGCCGAGCTGACGGTCGAGCCGGGTCCCGACATGGCCGGCGAGCGGACAATGACGATCACGGCACGCACCAGCGCGCTGCGCGGTATCGAGGTCCCGGCCGAACGGGCACCGGCCATGATCGACGAATACCCGATCCTCGCCGTCGCCGCCGCCTTTGCCGAAGGCACGACCTTCATGCCCGGCCTGGCCGAGCTGCGCGCCAAGGAAAGCGACCGCCTCGAAGGAACGGCAGAGCTGTTGCGTGCCAGCGGAGTCCACGTCGAGACGGGTGAGGACAGCCTGACCGTCCATGGCGCAGGCCTGGGCGGCGTGAAGGGCGGCGGTCGCACGGTCACGCATCACGATCACCGCCTGGCGATGAGCGGGCTGGTGCTCGGCCTGGCCTCGCGCGAGAGCGCGTCGGTCGACGATGTCGCCATGATCGCCACAAGCTATCCCGATTTCTTTGCGCACATGGCCGAGCTGGGCGTGCAGCTGGAGCCGGCGTGACATGATCATCGCCGTCGACGGACCACTCGCCTCGGGCAAGGGCACGATCGCCAGGGCGCTGGCCGATCATTTCGGCCTGCCGCATCTGGACACGGGCTCGCTCTACCGGGCGACGGGACTGGCCGTCATCGAGGCCGGGATCGACCCGGATGACGCCGAGGCCTGCGCCCGGCTGGCCGCACAGCTCGACCTGGCCGCAATCGACGAGGACCGGATCCGCACGGCCGAGGCCGGCTCGATGGCGTCCCGCGTGGCGGCCATTCCGCAAGTGCGCGAGGCGCTGTTCGGCCTGCAGCGCGCCTTTGCGACACAGCCCGGCGGGGCGATCCTGGACGGCCGCGATATCGGTACGGTGATCTGTCCGGATGCCGAGGTGAAGCTCTTCGTGACGGCCGATGCCGAGACCCGCGCTCGCCGCCGCTGGGAGGAATTGCGGGCCAAGGGCGAGACGCTGAATTTCGAGACGATGCTCGAACAGACGCGCGAGCGCGATGCCCGCGATGCCGAGCGCACCGACGCACCGATGAAGCCCGCCGACGACGCGACCTTGCTTGATACGTCTTCCTTGAGTATAGACGCGGCCGTTGCAACAGCGATCCGTATTGTGGAAAAGCGCCAAAAGGCGTGACGCTTCCACCGCTAGCGCAACGAAATAGCCGGGTGTTCCAGACGCGATTTCCGTGACGACGATCGTTGTGGCGGTCCGGACTGGCGCCCTTTTGTACAACGTCCAACCGGCCGGAAACGGCCAAGCGGCGACAGGACAGACAGACACAATACTGTCGCTGCATCGGAGCAACCCTTTAACATGTCTACAGAATCTCTCACCCCGACGACCGACGATTTCGCCGCAATGCTTGAGGCGAGCCTCGCCGGCCGCGATCTCGCGGAAGGCCAGGTCGTCAAAGGTACCGTGACCGCGATTGAAAACGATTTCGTGGTGGTCGATGTCGGCCTGAAGACCGAAGGCCGTATCCCGCTGCGCGAATTCACGGGCCCGGGCTCGGAAGCCCCCAAAGCGGGTGACGAAGTCGAAGTTTACCTCGAGCGCATCGAAAACGCGCTCGGCGATGCCATTCTGTCGCGCGACAAGGCCCGCCGCGAAGAAAGCTGGGATCGTCTCGAGAAGTCCTTCGACAAGAAGGAACCGGTCAACGGCGCCATTGTCGGCCGCGTCAAGGGCGGGTTCACCGTCGATCTGGGCGGCGCTTCGGCCTTCCTGCCGGGCTCGCAGGTGGATATCCGCCCCGTGCGCGATGTCGGCCCGCTGATGAACCAGGAACAGCCGTTCGCGATCCTGAAGATGGACCGTCCGCGCGGCAATATCGTGGTCTCGCGCCGCGCCGTGCTGGAAGAAAGCCGTGCCGAACAGCGCGCCGAACTCGTCGGCCAGCTGGCCGAGGGCGAAGCCCGCGACGGCGTGGTCAAGAACATCACCGATTACGGTGCGTTCGTTGACCTGGGCGGTATCGACGGCCTGCTGCACGTCACCGACATGTCTTGGAGCCGCGTCGGCCATCCGTCCGAAGTGGTGGAAGTCGGTCAGACCGTCAAAGTCCAGATCATCAAGATCAACAAGGAAACCCAGCGCATCTCGCTCGGCATGAAGCAGCTGATGTCCGACCCGTGGGAAGGCGTTGCCGCCAAATACCCGGTCGGTGCCGTCTTCGAGGGCCGCGTCACGAATATCGCCGAATACGGTGCCTTCGTGGAACTGGAAGAGGGCGTCGAAGGCCTCGTCCACGTGTCCGAGATGTCCTGGACCAAGAAGAACGTCCATCCGGGCAAGATCCTGTCCACCTCGCAAGAGGTCCAGGTCATGGTGCTCGACGTGGACGCCGAGAAGCGCCGCATCTCCCTGGGCGTGAAGCAGACCCAGCGCAATCCGTGGGAAGTCTTCGCGGAAACGCACCCGTCCGGCACGGCCATCAAGGGCGAGATCAAGAACATCACCGAATTCGGTCTGTTCGTCGGTCTGGAAGGCGACATCGACGGCATGGTGCACCTGTCGGACATCTCCTGGGAGCAGTCCGGCGAGCAAGCCATCGAGAGCTTCAAGAAGGGCGATGTCGTCGAAGCCAAGGTGCTCGACGTCGACGTCGAGAAGGAGCGCGTCTCCCTGGGCATCAAACAGCTCGGCGGCGATCCGATGGACTCGTCCGGCGTGTCCCGCGGCGATACCGTGACCTGCACGGTCACCGAGATCACCTCGGGCGGTATCGAAGTGTCCTTCGGCGACGACGGCTCGATGAAGTCCTTCATCCGCAAGTCCGACCTGTCCCGCGATCGTGCGGAACAGCGTCCGGAACGCTTCGCGGTCGGTGACAAGGTCGATGCCCGCATCACCAACATCGACAAGGCCTCGCGCCGCATCTCCCTGTCCATCAAGGCGCTGGAGATCTCCGAAGAGCGTGAAGCCGTCGAACAGTACGGTTCCTCTGACGCCGGCGCTTCGCTCGGCGACATTCTCGGCGCCGCGCTGCGCGAGAAAGAGGGCGAGAAGGGCGACAACTAGTCGTCCTGATCCAACCAGAAAGAACGGCCGGAGCCTCACGCTCCGGCCGTTTTTTTGTGGCTGCGCATTGACGGCTGGGTCCGCAGGCGCAAGGATCGGATTTTCTGGTGCGGAGGTGCTCAATGATCAAATCGGAATTGATCGACAAACTAGCCGAAGCCAATCCCCATCTTTACCACCGCGATGTGGAGCGGGTGGTCAACACGATCCTCGACGGGATCACGGACGCGCTCGCCGAGGGTGATCGCGTGGAGCTGCGTGGTTTCGGTGCGTTTTCGGTGCGGCACCGCCCGGCCCGCGTCGGTCGTAATCCGCGGACCGGCGAAAGCGTTGCCGTGAAGGAGAAGCACGTACCCTTCTTCAAGACCGGCAAGGAGCTGCGCGAGCGGGTGGATGCGTCCCGGGAGACCCATCCCGAACTCGCCGAATAAACGACAATCCGATTGCATGAACAAAGGGCCCGGCAGATTGCCGGGCCCTTTGTCGTAGGCGGGAACTCTTCGGGGGAACGAAGCTTTTCTGGTCGGGAGGATTTGGCGGCGGGTCCGGTCTCCGGCATCCGGGCAGAACACCGGCCCTTCGTCATCGGCATCGCGAAAGTCCGGATCCCGCCGCCCCGGCCGGCAGCCCATCGGCATCGGGCCACCGGCAAGCCGTCAGATCTTGCGGTTCCAGTCCTCATGGCCGGACAGCCATTCAAAGCGGGGCACCAGCCAGCCGGTCCAGCTCATGCTGCGGCGTTCGTGCGTACTGCCCACAATCCGGGGCGGGGTGTGTTCAATCATCAGTTCAGCGAGGGTCATGACCATCTCCGTCATAAGCGTGACCATGATTTAGGCACCCGCAACGCCCTTGACCAACGCGATTTCGATGGGCTTTGATAAAGTGAACTTATGACTGATCCGCACCACCTTCCGCCCATCCACGCCATCCGCGTGTTCGAGGCCGCCGCCCGGCTGGGAAACTTCACCCGGACCGGCGAGGCCCTCGGCATGACCCAGGCTGCGGTCAGCTATCAGATCAAGCTGCTGGAAGACCGGCTCGGCTTCGCCCTGTTCGAGCGCAAGGCGCGGCATGTGGAGCTTACGGCACGCGGCCGCCAGCTGGCGCAGGGCACGTCGGAAGCCTTCCGCATGCTCGAACGCACTTTCCGTGAGGTGCGGGAGGATCGCGACAGCGTGCTGACCATCACGGCCCTGCCGACCTTCTGCTCGAACTGGCTCGTTCCCCGCATCGGCAATTTCCAGATCGCCCATCCCGAATTCGCCGTGCGCATCGACAGCCGCTCCGAAGTGGTCGACATCGCCGGCGGCGACGCCGATATCGGGATCCGGCTGGGTCATGGCCGTTGGGACGGGCTGGAAGCCCGCTTCCTGTTCGCCGACACGATCACCCCGCTGGTTCCGGCCCGCGCCGTCGAGCGGTTCGGACCGATCGACACCCCCGCCGACCTCCTGAAGCTGCGCCTGTTCGGGCCGATGTCCTGGTGGCGCGACTGGTTCGAGAATGCCGGCGCCAACCCGTCAGGCCTGCCCGAACGTGCCGCGCTGGAGCTGGAAACCCAGTCGATGGAGATTGCCGCGGCCATCGCGGCCGGAGATGCCGCCGTTGCTGTGTCGCCGCTCTATTTCGCCGAACAGATCGCGGCCGGAATCCTGGTGCGGCCCTTCGAAGCCGAGCTCGACCACAAGGTGGCCCACTACCTCGTCTATGACCGCAATCGCGCACGCGAACCGAAAATCCGGTCCTTTGTTGAATGGATGCTGTTCCAGCCGATGGCCTTCTGCCTCAACCAGCCTGCGCCGGCCTTCCCCGATGCGGGGGAGACCGTGTAGCGCAACGCTGTGTCGCGCTTCCCAAGCCGCCCCGGACAGGCTAACCGGTCTGGCATGACGGATATCAAGTTCTGCGGATTGAAGACGGGGCGGGATGTGGCGGCGGCCGAGCAGGCCGGAGCGCGCTGGACCGGCTATGTCTTTTTCGAGAAGAGCCCGCGCCATGTCAGCCCGTCGCTGGCCGGCGAACTGGCCCATCTGGCAAAAGCCAACGAAACGGTCGCCGTGACCGTCAATCCGGACGACGACCTCCTGGCGCGCATCCGCGACGCCATGCATCCGGACTGGATCCAGCTGCACGGATCCGAGACGCCGCAACGCGTCGTGCAGGCCCGCGCCTACGCAAAGCGCGGCGTTATCAAAGCCTTGCCCGTTGCCGAGGCGGCCGATCTGGAGGCGGTGAAGGCCTTTGACCGCATCGCCGACATGATCCTGTTCGACGCCAAACCGCCGAAGGGCGCCGACCGTCCGGGCGGCCACGGCACGGGCTATGATTATGCTCTGCTGAAATCGCTGCAGATTTCCGTGCCCTGGCTCTTGTCCGGCGGGCTGGATGCAACCAATGTCTGCGCCGCTGTCGCGGCTGCAGGGGCCGGCGCGGTCGATGTGTCTTCCGGCATAGAGAGCGCACCGGGCGTCAAGGACGCCGCGAAGATGCAAGCCTTTGCCGCCGCCCTGGCGGTCTGACCGCGCCCGTGCGCACCAACCAAGGAGCCGAGCCATGAGCGAACCCGTGTCCGCCGATACACGTCCCAATGCGCTCTCGGCCTGGCCGGATGCGCGTGGCCGGTTTGGCGATTATGGCGGTCGTTTCGTCGCCGAAACATTGATGCCGCTGATCCTGGAGCTGGAAGAGGCCTATGAGACCGCCAAGGCGGATCCGGACTTCCGCGCCGAGATGGACCTCTTCCTGAAGGATTATGTCGGCAAGCCCAGCCCGATCTATTTCGCCGAACGCCTGACGGAAGAATTCGGCGGCGCCCAGGTCTGGTTCAAGCGCGACGAGCTGAACCATACGGGCAGCCACAAGATCAATAACTGTCTCGGCCAGGTCCTGCTGGCCCGCCGCATGGGCAAGACGCGCATCATCGCCGAGACCGGCGCCGGCCAGCATGGTGTGGCGACGGCCACGGTGGCCGCACGTTTCGGCATTCCCTGCACCGTCTTCATGGGTGCCACGGATGTGGAGCGCCAGGCACCGAACGTCTTCCGCATGAAGCTGCTGGGCGCGGAAGTCGTGCCGGTCACTTCGGGCACGGGCACGCTGAAAGACGCCATGAACGAGGCGCTGCGCGACTGGGTGACGAATGTGAAGGACACCTTCTACGTCATCGGCACGGTCGCCGGCCCGCACCCCTATCCCGCCATGGTGCGCGATTTCCAGTCGATCATCGGCCGCGAGGCGCGCGCGCAGATGAAGGAACGCCTGGGACGCCTGCCGGATGCCTGCGTCGCCTGTATCGGCGGCGGATCGAATGCGATGGGCCTCTTCCATCCCTTCATCGAGGACGAGGAAGTGCGCCTGATCGGCGTTGAAGCCGCAGGCGAGGGCGTTGAGACCGGCAAGCATGCCGCCTCGCTGAAAGGCGGAAAGCCGGGCATCCTGCACGGCAACAAGACCTATCTTCTGCAGGACGATGACGGCCAGATCATCGACGCCCACTCCATCTCGGCCGGGCTCGACTATCCCGGCATCGGTCCTGAACACGCCTTCCTGCACGACATGAAGCGCGCCGAATACGTCTCGGCAACCGACGCCGAGGCGATGGAAATGTTCCAGCTGTGCACCAAGCTGGAAGGCATCATCCCGGCCCTGGAACCCGCCCACGCCCTGGCCCGCGTCCGCGATCTCGCCAAGGAGCTGGGCAAGGATGGCATCATCCTGATGAATATGTGCGGCCGCGGCGACAAGGACGTGCCCCAGGTGGCGCGCATGCTGGGGGTGGAGCTCTAGATGACCAACCGCCTCAACACCCGCTTCGCCGAACTGTCTGCCTATAACCGGGCCGGTTTCGTCGCCTACATGATGGCCGGTGACGGCGACAGCCAGGCGCTGCTCAACGCCCTGCCCGCTGCCGGGGCCGACGTGATCGAGCTGGGCATGCCCTTTACCGATCCGATGGCCGACGGCCCGGCCATCCAGGCCTCCGCCCTGCGGGCTCTGGAGGCCGGCATGACGCTGAAGGGCACGCTCGCCCAGGCGGCGGAATTCCGCAAGACCGACAAGGACACGCCGATCGTCCTGATGGGTTATGCCAACCCGATCCATCACATGGGCTGGGAGGCATTTGCCAAGGCCGCCGCAAAGGCCGGCGTGGACGGGCTGATCTGCGTCGACGTGCCGCCGGAGGAAGACGACGAGCTGCGCGCGGTGCTGGGAAAATACTCCATCGCCCTGATCCGCCTGGCGACGCCGACCACCGACGACAAGCGTCTGGCGACCGTTGTCGCCAACACGTCGGGCTTCGTTTATTACGTTTCCACGACAGGGGTGACCGGTGCCGGGTCCGGCGCGGTAACCGAAGTCGGCGAGGCTGTTGCCCGCGTCCAGCGCGCCAGCGGATTGCCCGTGGCAGTCGGCTTCGGCGTGAAGGAACCGGACCAGGCCGCCGCCATTGCCCGCACGGCCGACGCGGTCGTGGTGGGCTCGGCCATCGTCGATGCCATGCATTCAGGCGGTGTTGCCGGAGCACAAGAGTTGGTAAAGCGCCTGTCGTCCGCTGTGCACGCAGCACGCCGCTGAGGAAGACAAGCCGATGAACGATCGGGATACGGGAATGAACTGGCTGTCCAAGATTACCCCGCCGGGCATGTCGAAAATCTTTTCCAAGCGGGACACGCCGGACAATCTGTGGGTCAAATGCCCCAAGTCGGGCGAGATGGTGTTCCACAAGGATCTGGAAGCCGGCCTGTTCGTGACGCCCGCCGGGCATCACATGCGTATCGGCCCGGCCTGGCGCTTCCAGTTCACCTTCGACGGTGATTACACCGAGCTGGACACGCCGGAAGTTCCCCGCGACCCGCTGAAATTCAAGGACGACAAGCCCTACACCTCGCGCCTGACCGCTGCCCGCAAGAAGACCGGGCGCGACGATGCGATGGCGATTGCGGTCGGCCGTATCGGCGGTCTGGAAAGCGTCGTTCTCGTCCAGAACTTTGCCTTCATGGGCGGTTCGCTCGGCATGGCCGCCGGCGAGAGCTTCATCAAGGCTGCCGAGGAAGCGATTGCCCGCAAGGCGCCGCTGATCGTTTACACGGCCGCCGGCGGTGCCCGCATGCAGGAGGGCACGCTCTCCCTGATGCAGATGCCGCGCACGACGATTGCCGTGGAAATGCTCAAGGATGCCGGCCTGCCCTATATCGTGGTGCTGACCGATCCCACGACCGGCGGCGTGACCGCCTCCTACGCCATGCTGGGCGATGTCCACATCGCCGAGCCGGGCGCCCTGATCGGCTTTGCCGGACCGCGCGTTATCGAGCAGACGATCCGGGAAAAACTGCCGGAAGGCTTCCAGCGCGCCGAATACCTGCTGGAAAAGGGCATGGTCGACAAAGTGGTGCATCGCCGGGACATTCCGGGTACACTGGCGCGCATGCTGAGGGTCATGATGAAACGCCCCGGAACGTCGATACCGGCCTCTCTCACACCGCCGCCGGCCGACCATGTGGCCAGCGACGGGGGCAGCCATTAGCACGCGCCGTCAGGACCTTGATGACGCGCTGGTGCGCCTTGCGAGCCTGCACCCGCAGAAAATCGATCTTTCCCTTGGACGCCTGCAGCGCCTTCTGACGGCGCTGGGCAATCCCCAGGACCATCTGCCGCCGACCGTCCATGTCGCCGGAACGAACGGCAAGGGCTCGACCTGTGCCTATCTCGCCGAGATGGCCCGCACCAAGGGCGAGCGGGTGCATATCTACACCTCGCCGCACCTGGTGAATTTCAACGAACGCATCCTGCTCGACTCGACACCGGTCGACGACAAGACGCTGATCGAGGCCTTCGCCCGCTGCGAGGCGGCAAATTTCGGCGAGCCGATCACCTTCTTCGAAATCACCACGGCAGCAGCCCTGCTGCTCTTTTCGGAACATCCGGCCGACCGGCTGATCCTGGAAGTGGGCCTGGGCGGCCGTTTCGACGCCACCAACGTCATCGCCCGGCCGGCCCTGAGCGTGATCACACCGGTCAGTCTCGATCACCAGGAATTCCTGGGCACCGACCTGCGCCAGATCGCCCGCGAGAAGGCGGGCATCTGCAAGTTCGGCGTCCCGGTCGTGGTCGGCAACCAGGTCGACGATGCCGAAGCCGCCATTCTCGACGAGGCCGCCAAGGTCGGGGCTCCTGCCTTCGTCTGGGGCCGCGACTACAATGCCTATATCCAGCACGGACGGCTGATCTACGAGGATGAAAGCCGCGTCTGGGACCTGCCGGCACCCGGCCTGCTGGGCCCGCACCAGATCCTCAATGCCGGTGCCGCTGCCGCCGCAGCGGCCGTGCTGCAATGGCCCGAGAGCGCCGCGGCCGCCGGTATTGCCAATGCGACCTGGCCGGCCCGCCTGCAGAGCATCACCCGCGGCCCGCTCGGCGAGATCGCGCGCAAGGCGGGTGCCGAGCTCTGGCTCGATGGCGGCCACAACGAAGCCGCCGCCAAGGCCCTCTCCCACGCCCTCGCCGACATGGACGAGCGCGAAGAGCGCCCGCTGGTGATCATCGCCGGTTTCTCGCCCAACAAGGACGTCACCGCCTGGTGCAGCCAGTTCTCCGGCCTGGCCCGGCGCCTCATTGCGGTGGAGTTCAAGTCCGGCCGCGGCGGCTCGCAGCCGGCACAGGACGTTGTCGCGGCCTGCCAGGCCGGCGGCGTGACGGCAGAGATCGCCAGCGGCCTGATCCCGGCGATGAAGAAAGCGGCCAAGGAACACCCCGCGCCGCGCATCCTGATCGGCGGCTCGCTCTACCTCGCCGGCGAAGCCCTCGCCCTCGGCGACGCCCCGCCCCACCGTACGCCGGGTTAGGTTTCTTCCCCACGAGAGTGGGGAAGTGGGCCGATGCGCAGCATCGGGTCGAAGGGGCGGCGCGAAGCGCCGTTACACGGTGATGCTCGGCTCCGACATCCCGCCGCGTGCCGCGGCGGCCCCTCCCCCGCTTCGCGGGTCCCCCTCCCCACTCATGTGGGGAGGAAAGAAAAACGGGCGCCCCGGTGGAGCGCCCGTTTCAGCATTCGAAAAGCGTCGGGAAGCCTAGAGGCTTTCCTTCACCCATTCGGAAATCTTGCCCTTGGCCATGGCACCGATCTTGGTGGAGACGACCTGGCCGTCCTTGAAGATCATCATGGTCGGGATGCCGCGCACGCCATACTTGCCGGGCGTCATCGGGTGGTCGTCGATATTCACCTTGGCGATGGTCAGCTCGCCGGCCATCTCGTCGGAAATTTCCTCGAGCGCCGGGGCGATCTGCTTGCACGGCCCGCACCATTCGGCCCAGAAGTCCACGAGGACCGGACCGGGTGCATTGAGAACGTCGCTTTCGAAGGATTCATCGCTGACCGCCTTGGTCGCCATGGGAAACTCCTTTTTTCGGGCCTTTAACGAACATGTGCCCGAAGATCCGGACACGATGGATGGCGCGTGAGGTAAGGAGAGCCGCCGCCGCCGTCAAGCCGTCGCCCCGTCCAGCACGGCGTCCATCACCTCGTCTGCCACTTCCATGAGCCGTGCTGCATCCGTCCAGAGCAGCGCGCAACGTACCGTTTTTCCGGGATGAACCGCGCGGAGCAGGGCGCGGTAGGTCGCCAGCTGGCCGATATACACTTTCGCCACTGCAGCAACGTCTTCCGGCGGCGGGCGATTGGTCTTGTAGTCGACGATCAGCACCTCGCTGTCCGTCACGACCAGCCGGTCGACCTGGCCGCGCACGATCACGTTTCCGGGAAGATCCGGCGCCCGGCCGACGAGCGACACCTCGGCCCGGCTGCCCGGTCCGAACAGAGGCGCGAAGTCGGGATGATCGAGAATGCCCAGCGTCTCCTCGATCATCACCTGCCGGTCGGTGTCGGAGAAATCGGGCTGGGCCGCGACAAAGCGCTCGGCCGCCTCACGCCGGCGCTCACGGGCCAGGTCCGGCAGGGTCTGCAGGAGTTTGTGAATCACGTCGCCGCGGCGGAAACGGTGCGCCCCCGGATCGGCGAGCGGCGAGAGAACCGGCGGTTCGAAATCCGCCTCCTCGCCACCAAGAAAGCTCGACGGCGCCACACCGCGCACGCCCGATTGCTCGCTGCGCGCCGGAATGCGCGCCCAGTCCGGAACGGCCATGACCGCGCGGCGGGCCCGTTCGGCCTCGCCCAGCGCGACCGGCGCAGGACCGAAACGCAGGCCCGCGCCAATCTCCTCGATACGGGCAGACAGCGGCGTCTCGATCTCGTCCCAGCCCTCACCGCCCCAGTGTTCGGCCAGGCGTGCATACCAGCTGTCATCGGAAATCTGGCCCAGCGCGCCAGCGCCCTGGCGCCAGCCGCACACGATCAGCCGGTCCCGCGCACGGGTGAGGGCCACATAAAGCAGACGGCCATGCTCGGCCTTCAGCCGGTTGGCGGCCGTCTCGCGCAGCTCGGCCACGGCCGGCGGGTCCTCCGCCTTGCGCTGCGACCAGATGAGACCGGCCTCGGGATGGGAGAGGATCGCATCGCCCTTGCCGGTGAGCGGCGAGCGCGTCGTGTCCGGCAGGATGATCACCGGCCGCTCCAGCCCCTTGGAGGCGTGAACTGTCATCACCTGGACCTCGTCCCGGTCATGGCTCATCTCGCGCTTGAGCTGGGTATCTTCGGTCCCGATCGCCGCAAGGAAGGAGGACAGCGCTCCGCCGCCTTCACGCTCATGATCCAGCGCCCGCGCCAGGAATTCCTCCAGCGGATCGCGCGCCTCCTCGCCCAGGCGTGCATAGACCCGCGCCCAGCGCGTCTCGCCGGTCGGCGTGCGCGCATTGAGAAAACCCGCGAAGAGATCGTAGAGCCGGTCGCTGTCGGCTGCATCGCGCACGGCCTTCAGGGCGTCGCGCGCTTCGAACAGGCGCGGATCGTCACTGGTGAAGAGCGCACTCCACAGCGTGCCGCGGCGCGTGGAGGTGCGGCGGCGAGCCAGATCGAGTAGCACATCATCATCGATCGCGGGCGGACCGCCGTCTGCCGGGTCGAAGAAGGGCGATTTGAGCAGTTCGGCCAGCGCCAGATCGTCGCCCGGCGTGATCGCGAAGCGCGCCAGCGCGAGCATGTCCTTCACCGCCGTCTGCTCCTTGAGCACCATGCGATCGGCACCCGCCACGGGCACGCCCTTCAGCTTGAGCTGGCGGATCACTTCCTCGAAGAAGCCGCCGGTGCGGCGCCAGACCAGGATGGCGATATCGCCGGGTCTCACAGGGCGCTGGCTGAACGCGCCGCGCGCCTCTTCCCAGACGCCGTCACCGCGCGCCAGCATGGCGCGGATCTCCTCGGCGACTGTCTCGGCCAGGATATCCCGCGCCGAACCGCGCGCGCTCGCATCGACCGGATCGAAGATCGAGACTTCCTCGACGCTTTCCGGCTTGGGCACGGCGGGCCAGAACTCGACACAGCCGGGCGTGTTCATACGCGCAGCACGGTGGCTCTGATAGCGGGCAAAGGGGCGGTCCGACGCCTGGAATTTCGTCTCCGGCGCCATGAAGGCAGCGGCTTCCGGCGCGAAGGCCTGGTCCACAGCGGCGAGGATTTCCGGTGCCGAGCGGAAGGACACATCCAGGCCGGGGCGTTCGAAACCCAGCTCGGCCGCGCTGGCGGCGGCGGCAAGACGGTCGCCTTCCTCCATGAAGCGGGCCGGTTCGGCACCCTGGAAGGAATAGATCGACTGTTTCTCATCGCCGACGATGAAGAGCGTCCGCCCGCTTTCGCGCGCGCCCGCACCGGCGAAGAATTCCGCCGTCAGCCCGCGGATCATGTCCCACTGCCGCGGCGCGGTGTCCTGGGCCTCATCGATCAGCGCATGCGCCAGCGTGCCGTCAAGCTTGTAACCGACCCAGCCGGAAAAGGCGTTTTCCGGCCGCAGGAGGTCGCCGGCCAGCCGGACAAGGTCGTCGAAATCAAGCGCCCGGCGGCGTTGCAGCTCGTCCTCATAGGCCTCGACAAAACGCGCCGCGATATGGATCGCTGCGGCACTCGCTTCGGCCACAGCGGCGGCCCGGACCTGATCGCGGACCTGTTCCAGCCGCGCACATTCTCGCTCCAGCATCGGCTTCACACCCGGCGCGACCTTGTCGCAACCCGCCGTGAGCAGCGATTTGGCCGGTGTGCCGCGCCCCTTGTCGGTGAAGAAGACCTGGACGTAGAGATCGAACGCGTCTTCGGCGCGGCCGGATTTCAGGGCCTGTTCGATCAGATCGGCGCGCCCCGTATCGGTCTTGCCGCCATGATTGCGCTGGACGATGACCGTCTCTTCCAGATGATCGTGCGGCGCCTGCGCCCAGGCCGCCGCTTTCAGCGTATCCGCCGTGTCACCGATCTCCAGACCAAGCGTGGCGTAGAGCGTGTCGACCAGCCCGTCCGGACCGCCCGCCCGGTCCAGCGCATCGCGGAAATCATGCCGGCGGCCGCGGGCCCAGCCCATGATGGAGGCAAACGCGTCCGGCCCGCCGGTGCGCAGGACCAGATCGACCGTTTCCGGCGGCAGGGCGCACAGCACGCGCTGGCGCGCCGCATCGATCCGTCGGGCCGCCTCGGCCTCGTCGAGCGTGTCAAAGCCGGGCGGTGCTCCGGCCTCCAGCGGGAAACGCCGCAGCAGGTTTTCGCAGAAAGCGTGGATGGTCTGGATTTTCAGACCGCCCGGCGTTTCCAGCGCACGGGCGAACAGGCGGCGGGCATCCTCGATCTGCCCGACCGGCAGATCGCCATGACCCAGCTGTTCCTTCAGATCGCGCTCGAGCTCCTCCGCCCCCGCGACCGACCAGCGCCCCAGACGGGTGAAGAGACGGTCCTTCATCTCGGCCGCGGCGGCCTTGGTATAGGTGACGCAGAGGATTTCCTCCGGCGCGACGCCCTGGAGCAGGATGTTCACCACCCGGTCGACCAGAACGCGGGTCTTGCCCGAGCCGGCATTGGCTTCCACGAAAACGCTGACACCGTGATGGGCCGCCCGCTTCTGGGCGTCAGAGGCGGCGGCGCGAATGCTATCGTCGAAGCCGGCCGCGTTCATGTTTCGCCCTCCGACCCGTCCGGCGCGCTTGCCCACTCGCCGCGGCGGGCGAGATGGTCGAAGTCGCCGTAATCATTGGTATACTTGGCACGCGTCTGGCTTTCATACGGCATCGTTTCGTCATCGAAACGGGCGATCCAGCCGGTGAGATCCTCCAGCGCCTTCTCAGCCATCTCCATGGCATCGGGCTGGTTACGGCCGCTGTCCACACGCCGTTCCTCGCCGCCCTTCGCATTGCCCGGCAGCGCCAGATAGTAGAGCCCGGCCACGGGCGCAGCCGCCAGATCGGGAAAGCCGTTCCCGGTCGCCGCGATCGCCGCCGTCAGCGGCAATTGCGGATCGAACCCGGCGGCGACTTCCTTGGGCGAGGCACTGGATCCGGTCTTGTAGTCAATCACATCGATCCGGCCATCGGGATAACGGTCGAACCGGTCAGCCCGTCCGTAAAGCACGAAATCGCCGGCCGGCCCGTCCAGCCTCCGCTCGCCCCGGATTTCCACCTGGTCGACCGTGATGCCGAGATCGCGACGGCGCCGTTCCCAGGCGACCAGCCAGGCCGCAGCCCGGCGGAAGCGGGCCAGTTCCACCGCCATCTCGCCCGGCTGAAATCCCCATTCAAGCAGGTAGGGTTGCGCGGCCGCGACGAGCTGGTCCTCGGCATCGGCGGGCACGGCATCGCGCCAGAGCGGCACCACATCCTGCAGCGCGGCGTGCAGGGCCGTACCGCGCTCACGCGCGCCGGGCGGCATGTCGGCCGGATCAAGCCGGCGCAGGCCGAGAACATGGCGCGCGAAGATGGAATAGGGATCGCGGACCCAGGTGCGGATTTCCGTGATCGACAGCTTGCGCGGCCGTTCGGCAACGGGCGGAGACGGGGCAGGCCTCGGCGCCGGTACAGGCGCAATGCCCGTCTCGTCGAGCACGCGCGCGAGGGCGAGATAGTCGGTCTTCGGCGCCAGCGCGGCACCGGCTTCGGTTTCGCCCAGCGCGCCGCTGGCGAGCGTCTTCAGGCGCCAGACCCAGCGCGAGGCAACAGTCGGCGCGCCATCGGCCTTGCCGGCCCGGGTCAGGATTACGTCCGGCGCGGCAGCCAGCTGTGCGAAATCGTGCGCGGCCAGGCCATAGCGCCGTTCCGGCGCACCCAGCTCGGCCGCGATCCGCATACCGCGGGAGAGCCAAGGGTCCGCGCCCAGCCCCGCCGGCCAGACGCCTTCATTGAGCCCGGCGAGGATCACCCGGTCGGCCGAGATCAGACGCGCCTCCAGCGGACCGAGAACCTGCAGGCGCGGATGCACGCCCAGCTTGGGCGGCACGCGCCGCGCACCGATCAGTTCGCGCACGGCTGCGGCATAATCGGTCAGCGACATTTCCGGCAGGCTGTCGCTCTCTTCCAGCAGCGAACGGACCAGCCCGGCCGCCGCCTCGCCGCCCTCCCCGCCCCACAGCGCGCCCTCGCCCTGCGGTGTGGCGGACAGAGCCTCCGCCGCACGGGCATGCGCTTCCGCCCAGGCGGCAGCGCTGTGCGTCTCACCATCGATCAGCGGCGCGAAGGCGTGTTCCAGACCGTCGAGCAGTGTCCGGACCAGCGCCTTGTCATCATCGAACAGCTCGACATATTTGCCGTCCAGCCGCTGGCGTACGGCGGCAAAATCATGTCCGGGCCGCGCACCGCGCAGCGCTTCGGCCTCGAACTTGGCGAGGACGGTGTGGACCGTTCCACGCGGATGACCGGCGCTGAACAGGGGGGAACTCCACAGCGCCGACAGGGCGACAACGCTGCCGGGGTCTTCGGCGACATCGAGCAGGCGGGTCAGGAAAGCCCCGGCCGGCGTCTCGGCCAGCGAGGCGCCGCCGGAATCGTCCAGCTTCACGCCGAACCGGGTCATCTCGGCCGAGACCCGCCGCGCCAGTGCACGGTCGGGTGTGACCAGGATGGCCGTGCGGTCGGGCGTCTCCAGCGTCTCGCGCAGCATCAGCGCGCAGGCCCGCGCCTCGCTGATCGGATCCGGCGCCTCGATCAGTGCAAGGCCCGACAATGCGCGTTCGAAAAAGTCCTCGCCGAAACGCCCGCGCAGATGCTCGATCCGCGACATCCATTCATCCGTCGTCCCGGCCGGCCGCAAGGCCTCGGCGATCAGGCGGCGGCGCATTTCGGCAGGACGCGCCTCGGCGGCACCCGGCCAGGCGCGAACCTCGGACCGAGCCGCCCCGCATTGAGCGACGAATTCCTTCATCGCCCATTGCGGGTGTACATCGTCAATGGCGGCCCAGGCCGTATCGTCGGCATCCCAGTCAAAGCCGGGCAGCACGACAGCGCCCTGCGGCAGGCCGGCAATCACCTGCATCAGGTCGCGGGCCGCCGGAATCGACCCGGTCGAGCCGATGGCGAGAACGGGATGATCGGGCGGACTGGTCTGCCAGCGTTCGATCAGCTTGCGCAGGACAAGCGAGCGTCGCGCCGCGGCATCGGTGAGGCCCAGCTCGGCCAGGCGCGCCGGCCAGACACGCTGGACGATATCGATAAACTCGACGGCCTCGCGCCGGTCGGCCGGCAGATGATCGCGCATGGCCTCATCGATAGCGGAGAGATCGTCGACTTCCTCGGTCGCCAGATCGTCCATCAGCGCCGCCAGCGGTTCGGCCAGCGCCAAAGCCCCGCCGATGCCGATCGGCCGGCCCAGGGCGGCTTCCTTGGCCAGGATCAGCCGCGCCAGTTCGAACCGGCGGCGCGCAGGCGAGACGGGCGGCGGCGCGATGCCCGCCAGCTCGCCGGGCTCGAAGGGCGGATCGTCGACATCGACATCGCCGATCGGCCGGATCAGCGGCAGGAGCGCGACACCGGTGCCGGCTTCCTCGGCGAAGATGTCACCCAGCGCCTTGGCCGCCCGGCGGGTCGGCGTGAGGATCAGGATACGGGTCAGGGCATCCGGATTGCCCGCCGCATCGAATTCGTCGCGCAGGGTGCGGGCAACGGTGCGAAGGAAATCGTCCTGCGGCGGCAGGGTGAAGAGGCGCGGCGCCGGCGTATCGAAGATCCGCGCACTCACCCTTTCAGCCGCGCCTCGGCCTCTTGCAGGGCCCCGGGATCGCCGACATGCATCCAGAAGCTCTCCATGGCGATGCCATGGACACGTCCCTCCGGCTGCAGTGCCTTCCAGATCTCCATCATGGAGAAGCGCTCGGCCTTGCGGCCGGCCAGAATGCGCGGATGGACAATATGGACGCCGGCAAAGGCGTAGGGGGCCGACGGGGCTGCGCCCCGGAACCGCACCTGCCCCTCCGCTTCGAGGAAGACATCGCCTGCACCGTCAAAGCCGAGCGTGCGCGCCATCGGCGCGAGGAGCAGGAGCACATCCATCCGCCCCGGATCCCAGGCCGCCTGCATGCGGTCGAGTTCGCGCACGCCTTCATCAACCCAGACCGCGTCGATATTGGAGACGAAAAAGGGCTCATCGCCCAGGACCGGCAGTGCCTTCACCACGCCGCCACCAGTCTCCAGAACCTCGCCGGTTTCATCCGAGACCGTGATGGCGGGCGCGCCGGCGCGGCGTTCGAGATGGGCGCGCATCCGCTCCGGGAAGTGGTGGATATTGACGGCACAGTCCTCGACGCCCGCCGCCGCGAACCGGTCAAGCGCCCAGTCGACCAGCGCCTTTCCACCCACCTCGACCAGCGCCTTGGGCCGGTCATTGGTGATGGGCCGCATCCGCCTGCCCAGCCCGGCGGCCAGAGCCATGCCCCGGTTGATCCGGGTCATTTGTGCGCTTCCAGCAATACGGCACCGGCATGCGCCTTGATCCACAGATTCAGCTCCATCAGCGCAGGGTGCTGGATATCGCCGGCGAAGTGGCGGGCGACACGCGGCAGCATGTCGAGATAGCGCGCCTTGCCGTCGCGCACGGCGAGCCGCACGAAAATGCCGAGAATCTTAGCATTGCGCTGGGCACCGAGGACGGCGTAGGCCGCGTCGAACCCGGCCGCATCGCGCAGGCCGGCGCGCTCGACGAAACGGGCCTTCAGCGGCACGGCGAGCTTGCGGTCGACATTGCGGCGGGCGTCTTCCAGCAGGGAGACGAGATCATAGGCCGGATGGCCGATCAGCGCGTCCTGAAAGTCGAGCAGGCCGACCGAGGCCTCGCCCTGGCGTTCCGGCAGATAGATCAGGTTCTCCGCATGATAATCGCGCAGCACGAGGCCCGGCGGGCAGTTCTCCAGCCGGCCGAAGGCGCGGGTCCAGATGGCGTGCCATTCGTCCAGCGCCACCTCGGACAGGGTCACGCCGGCATGCCGGCCCAGAAACCATTCGACGAACAGGTCGGCCTCGGCCATCAGGGCTGTCGCATCATAGGCCTGCAGCGGCCAGCTCTGCCCGCCGGCCTCGACGGCATCGGGAAAGCTGGACCGGTATATCGCCGCCAGCGTGTCGACGGCGGCGGCATAGAGAGAGCCTTCGTGCATCTGGTCGGGCAGCAGCCGCGCGAACAGCGCGTCACCCAGATCTTCGAGCAACAGGAAACCGTGTTCGAGATCGCTCGCCAGGATGGACGGGGCAGAAAAGCCACGCTCGCACAACGCGTCCGACAAGCCGGCAAAAGCCGTCAGGTTCGGCCCTGCCAGACGCGCCTCGGCATTATAGCCCAGCGCCTTGCGCTCTTCGAGGCTCGCATCGGGCGGGCAGGCCGGTGCCTCGGCGCCGGAGGGCGCATCCATCAGCATCGCCGTGCGCGCGCCATCGGCCAGGCGGACATAGCGGCGCGTCGAAGCGTCGCCGGCCAGCGGATGGCGCTGTGCCGTGGCCCAGCCGGCGCGGTCGAGAAATGCGTCGAGGGCGCGATCGCGATCAGATGTCGTCAACTCTTTCCTCCCACCGGCCATACCCCGTTATCCGGGCTTTGCGGCCTGACTCCAAGTCGGTGTTTTCACCGCTCAACAGGATTTCCAGACGGTCCGGCGGCAGCCGGCCGCCCAGGCGGTCCGGCCACTCCACGAGACAGATCGCCGTGTCGAACGCATCGTCCAGCCCCAGCTCGTCGAGCTCGGACGGATCCTCGATACGATAGAGATCGGCATGCCAGACCTCGTCACCCGCATCCGTGTCATAGACCTGGACGAGCGTGTAGGTCGGGCTGGGCGCATCCTCGATGCCACACAATTGCGCGATCACGGCGCGAGCGAGTGTGGTCTTTCCCGCCCCCAGATCGCCGGTCAGAAGCACTGCATCGCCGGGCGCAAGTACTGCTGCCAGGCGGGCGCCGAGATGGCGTGTGGCTTCCAGTCCATCGAGGTGATGCGTGCGTGAAGACCCCATGCCATGCGATTAGCGAAGCCCGCGCGTACCGGCAAGCGGTGAGGCTGTATCTTGACTCTGCTGTGAACGCTGTTCATGTCCATGGCGGTTCACGGAGTTATGCATGCCGAAGATCACCTATATCGAGCACAACGGTACCGAGCACGAGATCGACGTTCCCAACGGCCTGTCGGTCATGGAAGGCGCGGTGCGCAACCTTGTCCCCGGTATCGACGCCGATTGCGGCGGTGCCTGCGCCTGCGCGACATGCCACGTCTATGTCGACCCGGACTGGGCCGACAAGACCGGTTCGCGTGAACCCATGGAAGAGTCGATGCTGGACTTCGCCGAAGACGTCCAGGAGACCTCGCGCCTGTCCTGCCAGATCACCGTGACCGAAGCGCTGGACGGCCTGATCGTCCGGATGCCGGAGCACCAGGGCTAACGCCCACCCCTCGCTGCAAAGCCAAGCTGGACGCACACACACACTCGGGCCAAGCGCGTCAACTCGTCCGAATGTCCTATTGTTCCTGCGCATGTAGCACGCTAGCCCGAGAGGGCTTCCGGCGGCAACAAGGGGACAGGACATGCGCCGACTGACATCGAGCACTGCACTCGCACTGGCTTTGGGCATGGCGGTCATGGCGCCGGCGCAGGCTCAGACAGACCTCCAGACTTCCGGGACGTCGACCGCCGTTCCTGCCGAGCGATCCGACGAGGATTTGTGGGCGGAGCTGAAGGCGCTGTCGGGCAACCAGGTCGAGGACAGTCTTTGGGATGCCGCCGAGGCCGCGACGGAACAGGTCTTCGGCACGGCGCTGGAACGCGATACCGGCGAAACGGTTTTCGAGACCCTGGAAGCGGCAGCCGACGGCGACTGGCGCCATGCCGGCCAGACGGCAGGCCCGGCTCTGCTCTCCGCCTACCTGCCGGGCGTGGGCCAGTATATCGAGCTGATCCAGAGCGCCGCGCAGCAGATCGATCGGGCGACGGACGAATGGTCGCAGCAGCTCTACGATCATGCGTCCTACCGCTGGGTGGTGGACGAAGTGAATGCGGAGTATCAGCGGCTTCGCCAGCCTCTGGTCGATCCGCTGGGCGATCCCTTCTACGGCTATGTCAACGACGACACCTACGCTTTCGTGCCGAGCTATGCCCTGCCGGTCGGATCGGATGCCCAGGCCCGGGCCCGGGCGTTCGAGGCCAGCCTTTTCCAGCGCTGGAATTCCCAGCCTTTCATGGATGCCCTGACGGCGACGGACTACACCGCCAATAGCGGCGGTGTGAGCGGCCTCTACACCCAGTCCTACGCGGCGATGGTGAGAGAGGAACTGGGCTACGAGCCCGAACCGCAGCGCCTGTTCAATTATTTCTACCACCATGCCACGCGGCAGAATCTCGAAACCTATGTGGCGCTGCATGAATTCGTCGAAGCCGAGCACATGCGCCGGCTTGCCCGCGAACGGCGACAGGCTGTGATCGATGCCTACCGTGCCGCCCTGGAAGACATGAACCGTCCGCAGCCCTATCTCACGATGGCCTGCGACGCGGCGGCAGCCTTCCAGCCCGGCTTCGACGGGGAGCTGCAGGAGGATGCGGCCAATCGCCAGGTGCGCGAGCTGCGCGAACAGCTTCGTCAGGTCACGGCCGCGGAAGGGTTTGATCTGGCCTCCTTCGAGCAATCCGTCCGGTCCCGGCTGCCTGACGGGCTCCTGACCGATATCTCGACCCGGTTTTCCACTGCCGACCTGGCAGACCGGCCCGTCGGCACGGTCCACGCAGCCAGTGTCGACATCCTGGTCCCGCCCGACGTGCTGGCGCTGGTCTGGTCCGGCAGCCCTCAATCGATGGGCGGCGCCTGGCGCACGGCCCACGTGGCACTCGGCAAGGCGCTGGCCGACCTGTCGCCCGGCATTCTCGGCGATCATTTCAGCGCCGTGAACCTCATCAGCCGGTACGAGGACGCACAAAGTCCCCTTATCCTTCACATAACGGGCATGGACTTCCAGTACCGCAATCGGGCCGGCTTGCGGGTGCGCTGGTCGGGGACCGGGAAGCTGGGGGTCAGCGCCTGCTTCGAAGGCCGCTTCCTCTTCGAGGATCATATTGTGAGCGAGGAAACCGAGCCCTATTCGCACGGTTCGGACTTCGCCAATGGGGATTCCATTTCCATCGTCGCATCCGACGTCATCCGGCAAGCCCTTGATGAGGCAGCTGTCCGGGTGGGCGCACACTCGGACCCGCGTCTGAACACCTATCTGACGGGAGAAGCGCCGCGCGACCGCCTGACCGGCGCGGCAGCGGAGGAGGCGGCCCGCCGCGATCCGAGACCGGCAAATGTCGCCGCATCGCGTCCGGCCACACCGCGTTCGACGGCCGACAGGATGCGCGAGCTGCAGGAGCTGCGGGATGCCGGCATGATCGACCAGGCTGAGTTCGAACAACTGCGCAGAGAAATTCTGAGCTCACTGGCGAACGGAGACTAGCTAACGCGCCAGGCGTCCTGCTTCCAGCTGCAGGGCCTCGCGGATGGACAGCGGTCCCAGAAGCGCGACTTCATATCCGTCGGCCGCAACCTCGATCGTGGATTCGCGGAAGGTGAAGATAAAGTGCCGCAGCTTGCGGAAGCGCTCGCCGCTGTGCGACGGGCGAATACTGTCCACCTGTCGCAGCGCGTCGATCCAGTCCGACCGGCGCACTTCAAACGCTCCGCAGGGATAAAGCCCCCGGGACGCCAGCGGGTGTCCGGCAAGCGTTTCCTCATCCGGCGGACCGGCCTTGTGAGTATGGGGCCGCACGAAGCGAACGGCGGCGACCGGCAGATCGGCGGTGTCGAAACCGACGATGCGGGCCTCTTCCCCGTCCCAGTCCGGATTCGCGTCCGGCATCAGGTAGACGAGACTCACCCCGCCCTCGAGCGCCGCCAGCATCGGATAGGGCGCACCGAAATCGCATTCGGGGATATCGTCGAGCTCGATCAGCCGGGGCGTGCGCCGGAACGGCCACATGCCGCCCGCCTCACACGCGGCCCGACGCCGGACGGCGGGCCAGGTCAAGCTCCGGCGGCACGGCATTGCCATGCGGCTCGGACGGGAAATGACAGGACACTCTGGTACCCTTGCCGGGCTCGGACTGCAGCTCCACCCAGCCGCCGTGCAGCTGGGCAATTTCCTTCACCAGCGACAGGCCGAGGCCGGCGCCGCCACGCTCGCCGCGCGAGAAGCGCTCGAACACGGTTGCCTGCTTTTCCGGCGCAATGCCTTCACCGTCATCGGCAACCCAGAGCGTCAGCTGATCTTCCGAGCGGCGCGCACCGATGGTCACTTCGCCACCGGTCTGGACGTGCCGGATCGCGTTGGACAGGAGGTTCATCGCGACCTGCTTGATACGGTTCCGGTCGGCGCGGATCAGACCGGACGCGCCCTCGACATCGATACCCAGCTTGATCGAGTGATGGTCGGCGCGCGCCTGAATGAGCTCGGCCGCCTCGCGCGCCACATCGGCCACATCGACATCGCCCAGATCCAGCTCAAGCTGGCCGGCATCGATCGCCGCAACATCGAGAATATCGTCGACCAGCTTGGCCAGATGCTCCGCGGCCGTCTGGATCGCCGCCATCGGCTCTTTCTGACGATCGCTCAGCGCCCCGGCAAATCCCTGGGCGAGCATGTCGGCATAGCCGTTGATCGTGGTGAGCGGCGTGCGCAGCTGATAGCTCACATGCTCGACGAATTCGGTCTTGATGCGCTCGGAGGTTTCCAGCGCCTCGGCCCGCTCACGCAGGGCTTCCTCGATGCGCCGGCTGTCGGTGACATCGTCCCAGCAGATCAGCGTCGCACCATCGGGCAGCGGGCGGGTGAGATAGGTCAGCACGCGATCGTCGGACCGGCGCATCTCGCCGGTCACCTGCTTGCGGGCCTGCGGGCTGGGATCGGTGACGCGCGCCTTGATGTCGTTCCAGACGCGGTCGTCGGCGAACAGGGCGGCGCAGGTCTCGGCGACCTGGTCGAATTCCGGCTGACCGTCCAGCTCCTCGGCCTCGAAACCCCAGATATCCTCGAAAGCGTTGTTGTGCAGCTGCAGGCGGCCATTCGCGCCGAACACGGCGACGGCCTCGTGCAGCTTGTCGAGCGTAGCGCGCTGGACATTGATCAGCGTGTTGTAGCGGGCGCGCAGGGCCAGCTCGTCGGTCTTGTCCTCGAAGATCAGCATCAGACCGCCCAGCGGGTGACGCTGCCGCGCGACGCGCAGGGTGCGGCCATCGGGCAGCGGCCAAAGCTCGTCCGGCGTCTCGTCGGTCGGCGGCAGGTCGTAGCGGGCCAGCTCGTCGGTTTTCCAGCCGGAATAGTCCGCCTGTTCGGGCAGCAGACGCTTTTCGCGCATCCGGTCGAGGAACTGGCCATGGCCCGGGCGCTCGTTCAGCCAGGCATCGTCCAGCTTGAACAGGCGCGAGAAGGCCGTGTTGTAGAAGTTGAGGCGCTTGGACCGGTCGAACACCACCACGGCTTCGGCCATGTGGTTGAGCGTTTCGTCGTGGGCCCGGCGGAAGCGCGCCAGATCGGACTTGGCTTCCTCGGCTTCCGTCGAGTCGATCGCGAAGCCGGCGGCTCCGCCCGATACCGGAAAGACAAGGAACTGCATCGAGCGGCGGCGTCCCTCGACAACGACCGTGCGGGTTTCCGACACGGGTTCGCCCTGCTCGGCGGCCTGCACCGCCTGGTCGGACATGCCCGCATCCAGCGCCGTCTGTTTTTGCAGCACGGTATCGAGATCCTTGCCTTCGACGGCAGCGACATAAGCCTGGTTCACCCATTCCAGACGGCCGGACACATTCATCCGCCAGGCCGGAACCGGGGCGCGGCCCAGCATGTCGAGGAAGGCCATCGGGTCTTTCGACACCAGCCGGCGCGCTTCTTCCATGCGGCCGCGGGCATTGGATTCCTCCAGCCCCCGGATCGTCGCATCGGACAGCCAGACGACCAGCTGGGTTCCCGCGGCGCGGCCATCAGCCTCCAGGAAGCGGCCGGACGGTCCCAGAATGGTCAGCGAGAAGGGCTGGCCCTTCTGCGCAAGCTCGTTGAAGCGCCGGCGCAGCGTGGTTTCGTCACCGCCTGCAGAGCGCGCTTCGTAGTCCGCCAGGCCTTCCATCAGGATGCCGGCGGGATTGGGACCATCGGTCGCTTCGGCAAAACGCAGCAAGGAGGCCAGCGCGACGGAGGAGCCGAAGATGCGCGGCTGGCCCCAGCCCGTATCGCTTTCGTCGAAGGTGGCATCGTCCCAGACGAGAACCAGGCCGGGATGGGCGCCGAACACACTGTCGGCACGGGCAAGGCGGTCTTCCAGTTCGGCCAGCTTGCGGCGCCAGACCAGCTGGGCCGTGCGGGCACCGGCCGTGAGACGGTACGCCCACAGCCCGACGGCAACGGCGAAAGCCATCGCACCGACGGTGACAATGAGCGTCACGATCTGAAATGTCTGTCCCGTCATCGAGCTGTCCTGGGCGCGGCCCTTTGCCCACACGTATCGGGTCCGCGCGAATCAGCATGATACCGGGCGCGCGAGTCCGGGGCGATGCCTGAGGCCGCAAAAATAATTAACGCTACAGCCGCACCGACAGGTGTCTAGCGCAGGGCGACCTCACCGGCGCGGAATTCGAACATGACCACGCAATTGTCCAGACGGTCCACACCCGCGTCGAGCGGGCGAAACTGCCAGGCGCGCACGGTCTGCCGGCTCTCCCGGTTGAACGGGCCGTCCGGCACGGCACGCGCGATGCGGACATTGTCGACATCGCCATTGGCCTCGACATCGAACCGCACCACGACCCAGCCCTGCCGTCCCAGCGACCAGGCCCGCACCGGATAGTCCGGGATATCGGCCGAAACAGCCGCCAGCGTGGAACCGCGGCAGTCTTCGGGCCCGATCAGGCGTTCGACATTGGGCGGGACCGGGAACTCGTCCCGTGGGATGAAGGGGCCGCGCGTCGCGCCCGTTCCGGGCAGCGGTATCGCCTGCGGCACGGCCGTGCAGGATGAAAGGACGAACAGGAGAGGGATCAGGATGGCGCGCATGACCGGCAAGCTACCGCTTTATGCGAACCGCTCAAGCCGGTTCCTCACGGCCCCGGCAAGACGAACATTTTGTTAAGAGAGGATTAAGGCGTTCAATTTCCGGCCCCGAACTTGTAGGGTTCCCCACCAATTGGGGGAGGGACGCGCCGATTTGATCCATTCCGGCACGCGTACCCGGTGTATGACCTGATGTCAGAGGTGCGTTGAACCATGTCTTTGTTACCGACCGCGCATGCCGGGCAGGCCTATGGTGCCCGCCGGATCGACTTCTTCACGATTTCCGGAGAAATCAAGCAGGCTGACGGCGCGTCCGGACAATTGCGCGACGATGACGGCATGGACCACGATGTCCGGTTGGCCGAGGCGTCCAATGCCCTGACGCCGGGCGACAGCGCCACCATCCTGCGCGTCCAGGCCGGCCCGAACCGCCGGTCCCGCCCGGCAGCCCTGATCAATCACACCCGCGAGACCTGGGTCCGCACGACACCGGATGCGACGACGCTGCTGGCCCGCTCCGGCGTGACGCGAGGCTTCAACTGGTGGCTCTCGGTCCTGCTGCTCGCGCTGACGGCGCTCGCGGCCGTCTGGCCGCTGCTGCACGCTTTCCTGACGGAAATGAATGGCGGCATGATGGCCGGCATTCCCGCTTTCAGCATCATGGATGAATTGGCGGCCTTTGCGCCCGGCCTGGCCGGCTGGCGGCTGGAAACCTCGCTACCCGCCGGCCTGCTCGACGCGATCGCCAGCCTCGGCTTCGTGCCGATGGACCAGCTGACCGAATGGGGTATCGCACTGGGCGGCGGCGCCCTCGCTCTCATTGCCTACCTCGCACGGTCCTGGCGCCTGCTCTACGTGCCCGCCTTCGCCGCTTTTGCCGTCATGGCCGGTGCAATCTTCGGCGGCGTCGGCGCCACGCTTGCCCTGATCGGCGGCGCCGTCCTGCTCTTCCTCGCGGCCGGCTTCTTCAATCGTGTGCGTGACGCTGGGCGTTTCAATGCGCGCGTCGAACGACTGGCCGGGCATGTCCTGCGCAATCCGCCGCAGGAAAGCGTCCGCGGCAATGATGCCGGCGGTGTCGCCGCAGCAGCCGCCACAGCGGCAGTCGCGGCCGCAGCAATCGCCGAGACCGAGACCGAACCGGAGGCCGACACGGAAACGGCGGCGGATGACGCAGAAGCGGCACAGCCTGCCGATGACGCGGCAAATGGCGAAGCGGAGGCAGGGCCGGAACTGGAACTACCGCCCACCGCAGCTGACGGCGACCCCAGCCCGACCGCCGAAACCAGCGCCCGCCCCGACGATGCCGGCGAGGCCGAAGCCGTGCATACCGATGAAGAGGCCGGCAGTGTGGCTGCGACCGATACTGAAACCGTCGATCAGGCTGAAAGCGCCGGCGATGAAGTGACCCCGGACGCAGAGGCAGCACCCGTTCCGGCGGAAGCGGAGGACGCGCCTGTCACAGCCGAGGCCGAGCCGGAAACCGGCGACGTGACCCCGGCCCCGGTCGAGGCGGTGCTGCCGGCCGAAATCGCTGCGGCGGAGCCGGCTACCGAAGACAGCGCCGAGCCGCAGGCAGAGTCACCTGTCGCGTCGGATGACGACGCCGTCGCCAGCGACGCGGCGCCCGAAACCGAAGAAACCGAACCGCAGGCAGGTGCTGCCGAGACACCTGAACAGTCCGCTGAAACCGCTGAACCGGAAACGGCAGCGGCGGAAACAGCTGAGGCGCCCGAGACCGAAGCGGTTCCGGAACCGGCCGAGGCGTCTCTGGAAGAGGATGACGATCTTCCCAGCCTCGATGCCGTTGCAGCCGCTGCTGCTCTGAGCGCAGCGGAGCAGGGCGGGTCCGATGACGAACCCGCCGCGGATGCCGGCGAGGCGGAAGACACCGCAACGGTGGAAGACGAACGCACCATGCCGCTCGCTTCGCCGCCGCCCATGCCGGCTTCAGGCCAGCCATCCGGTCAGGCCGGGACAGCGGACGCCTCCGATGCTGAAGTAACGGTGGCGGACGAAACGGCCGATACCGCGCCTGCAGAACCGGCCGGTCTGCCAGCAACCCCGTCGACCTCGCCCGCACTCGATGAGGTCGAGTCGCGCGTGGCCGCAGCCGTCGAAGCGGCAGGCAGTGCGACACCGGCCGCAGCGGCACCGGTCGACGATCCGCTTTTCGACGATGACGGCAATGATCCGATGCTGCCGGCCCGCCAGGCGGGCGATACGGCCCCCGGCACGCCGGACCTGGATGTCGAGCGCAGCGACGCGGACGCCAACGCTTCCTGACACCGGCGCCACCGGACACGAAAAGGCCCGCACGATGTGCGGGCCTTTTTTATGCGCTCAGCCTGGCAGAAGCGGCGTCAGTCTTCTTCGTGGAAACCGGCCTCGACCAGCTCGGTCAGGGAGTCCGCCGCCTTCTCCGCGTCGGGACCGGACGTCTCGATGCCGATCTCGGAGCCCTTGCCCGCCGCCAGCATCAGCAATTCCATGATGGAGTCGGCATTCACCCGTTCGCCATCGCGCGAGACATGGATCTCGGCGTCGAAGCCCTGGGCCATCTCGACGAATTTGGCAGCGGCCCGCGCATGCAGGCCGCGGGCATTTCGGATCACGGCCCGCCGGGCAATCTGGGTCACTTGCCGGCCCCTTCCAGCACGTTCGAGGCGATCGCGATATAACGCTTGCCGGCGTCCTCGCCCATACGGGCCAGACTGTCCAGATCGGCCCGCGAACGGGCCTCGGCGAGCTTGATCAGCATTGGCAGGTTGACCCCGGCAATGACCTCGACCTTGCCCGGATCCAGCAGCGAGATGGCGAGATTGGACGGCGTGCCGCCGAACATGTCCGTCAGCACGAGCACGCCTTCACCGCGATCCGCGTCGGCAATGGCCTCGCGAATGTCGGCACGGCGCTTTTCCATGTCGTCATCCGGTCCGATGCAGACAGCCAGAAGCGCATCCATGGGGCCCACCACGTGCTCCGTGGCGGCCACGAATTCATCAGCCAGACGGCCGTGAGAGACTACGACGACTCCGATCATGACGGATATCTAACCGTGCCTTGGAACGGCGGGAAAGCGTCTTTTTGCAACGGTCGGATCAATTTGTCAGTCGGCAGTGGCTGCGGGAAGCTCCACGGTGAAGCGTGCACCGGCGACCCCGCCCCCCTCGGCCTTGCGGTTCGAGGCCGTGATCCGGCCGCCATGCGCCTCGACGATCTGGCGTGCAATCGCCAGACCCAGGCCGGAGTGCGTGCCGAACGCCGCGCCGCGCGGGCGCTCGGTGTAGAAGCGCTGGAAGACGGTCTCCAGATTGGCCTCGGGAATGCCCGGCCCCTCATCATCGACCTGCACCAGAAGGCTGGGCCGGCCATTGCGATGCCCCCGCACCAGCCGCACCCACACCTTGCCGCCCTCGGGACTGAAGGTCATCGCATTGTCGAGCAGATTGCGGAAAACCTGGCCCAGCGGTCCGTCTCGGCCCAGAACCATCCCGTTGCGCACCTTGCGCTCGATCACGATCTCGGCGCGCCGCCCGTCCATCGCGTTATAGGTGTCCGCCAGCTCGGACAGCAGGCCGGCCAGATCGAACCGCCCGACATCCTCGCGCGCGAGCTCCGCATCGACACGCGACGCCCGCGAGATATCCGAAATCAACCGGTCCAGCCGCCGCACATCGGCGAGGATAACGGCGAGGAGCTTGTCGCGGCGTTCCGCATCGCGCGCATTGGGCAGGACTTCCGCAGCGGAGCGGATCGAGGTCAGCGGGTTTTTCAGCTCGTGCGACACGTCGGCGGCAAAACTCTCGATCGCGTCGAGCCGGTCATAGAGCGCCTCGGTCATCTCGGAAAGGGCAACACCAAGCTCGCCGATCTCGTCATTGCGCGAGCGCAGGTCGGGCATTTTCACGCGGCGGCCACCGGCCCGCCGGGCTTCGCGCGCAGCGCGGGCCAGGCGCCGGACGGGACGCGCGATGAAGACTGTCAGCGCCAGCGAGGACATCGTCGTCACCAGGGCGGCGATCAGTATGAAGGGCAGGAGCGCGCGCCGTTCCGCCTCGATCAGACGATCAAGGTCATAGCTCTCGATCGTGACGACGCCCACGACGGCACGAACGGGCTGGATCGGGATCGACACCGACACGACACGGCGGCCGTCGGCTTCACGCCGTACGCCGGCGACGATCTCGCCATTGATGACCTGGCGCACCTCGTCGCCCAGATCGCGGTCGAGCGCAGCGCGTTCCTCGGGCGAGCGCAGCAGGTTGGACACCGTATCGAGGATGCGGCTGGGCAGGCTGCGCGCCGTATTGGCGAGGTCAGGACGCGGCTGGCCGGGCGGCGGCAGCACGGTTTCCTCGAACACATCGGCCAGCAAATGGCTGTCGGCAACGATCTGCCCGCCCTTGTCGAAAACGAGCACGCGCGACTCTTCGGGCACGTAGAGCTGACGCAGGATCGCCCGCGCATCGTCATTGCGCAGCACGGGCGCGGGCGCCCCGTCGGACGCACCCTCGGCGAGGACATTGGCGATCAGCTCACCCTGTGCCCGCAGCGAATCCAGCTTGGCGTTGACCAGGCCGCGGCGGGTCTCGGTCAGCGCCAGCATGCCGGCGACCAGCACCCCAAGCGCCACGAAATTGGCGACAAGGATCAGCTGGGCCAGCCGCGAGCTGGGACGCGGCGTCAGATTGCGCAGAACCGTGCCGGCCCGGCGCAATCCGCTTCGCCAGGATGCCGTGTCAGTCTTCCTTATAGCGGTAACCCACCCCGTAGAGGGTCTCGATGGCGTCGAAGGACTTGTCGACTTCGCGGAATTTCTTGCGGATGCGCTTGATATGGCTGTCGATCGTCCGGTCATCGACATAGACCTGATCATCATAGGCCGCGTCCATCAGATTGTCGCGGCTCTTCACATAGCCCGGGCGCGTCGCCAGGGCCTGCAGGATCAGGAATTCGGTGACCGTCAGACGCACCGGCTCGCCGCCCCAGGAACAAGCGTGGCGATTGGGGTCGAGCACCAGGCTGCCGCGTTCCAGCGGCTTGCTGTCACCCGGTTCCAGCGGACCACTGCCGACCGGCGCATCCTGTGCCCGGGCCCGGCGCAGCACCGCCTTGACCCGTTCGCCCAGGAGGCGCTGGGAGAAAGGCTTGGTGATGTAGTCGTCGGCGCCGAGATTGAGCCCCAGAGCCTCGTCGAATTCGTCATCCTTAGAGGTCAGGAAAATGACCGGGATGTTCGAGGACTGGCGCAGGCGGCGCAGAAGTTCCAGCCCGTCCATACGCGGCATCTTGATATCGAAAATACCCAGATCCGGCGGATCCTCGGCCAGAGCGGTCAGTGCCGACGCACCGTCATTATAGGTGCGCACGTGATAGCCCTCGCCTTCGAGGAAGATGGAAACCGACGTGATGATGTTTTCGTCGTCGTCGACCAGTGCAATCGTAGCCATGCTGTCTCCGGGCTCGGTTATGTCCAGGCCGCCATGGAAACCTGAATTTGTGGCGACAATAGACACGCACTGCACATCGCGCCAAGCATCGAGCGCCAATTATCCCCATGGTTCACCGGGTTTTAAGTCTCTTGCGACAGTATTCCGCCGTTAAAAGGGGCTGGGTACATGCCGGGCGACATCCACTACGAGGTTTTCTTCAAGAAGAACCGGAAGGCCGGCTGGGCCCTGGCCGAGGCGCATGACAGCCGCGACGCTGCCCTCAAGCTTGCCCATGCCTTGCTGGCCAAGAACAAGGATGGTTCTGCCCGAGTGAGCAAGGAAACCTTCTGCCAAGACGCCCGCAAATTCCGTTCGGTGACAGTGTTTGAAGGCGGGGCAGAGACCTACGGCGCCATTGAAGAAAAAACCAATGAAGCACAATTGCCGTGCCTGACGCCGGACGATCTGTCCAAGCCGCACGCCCGGCACACGATCAAGCGGGTGCTGACCGGCTGGCTGGAACGCATGCAGGCCCTGCCCATGGAGCTCCTGCACCGCGCCGATCTCGTGGAAAGCCTGGAAGCCTCGGGCACCGAGCTGCAGCATGCGGTGCAGAAAGTGGCCGTCGCCAGCGCCCGCGACCAGGACGCCAATGTCCAGACCCTGGTCAAACAGCTCAACGAGCTGGTGCAGAAGGCGCTGGGCCGTATCTACAAGGATGCCCGCGACGCCAAGCTGCCGGAATACCCCAGGAAAGCGAAATTCGCCGACATTGCGAACGGCATTTTCGCCGGCGACAAGCGCGCCTACACGCTGCGCGCCGCGATGGCCGACCGCCTGCGTCACGAGCGCAAGTTCGCCGACAAGCTGGAAGCCCTGCTCGACATGGCGGACACCCTGCCCGAGGCCGAGGACGCGCGCGCCTTCGCCCTGGGCGAGGTGGACAGCTATGTTTCGGAAGTCATCAGCTTTGATGCCGGGCGTGAAGCCCTGCTGGGCAAGTGCAAGGATCTGGGCGAAACCATCGAGCGTCTGACCTGCCTGTTCGACGGTGACGGCAAGGCGGACGCACTGCGCATGGCGCCGAATTGCGCCCGCCGCCTGGCGAAATGGACCCATTCGCGCGAGTTCGACAGCTGCCGTGCAGTGATTGCCCAATGCCTGCTCAAGGAGCTGGAACGCCCGGCCCGTCTGCGCCCGACGAGCGTGCGCGAAGAGGTCCGCCTGGCCCGCGACCTGGCAAGCCGCCTGGTGATCTCGTCTGACTCGCTCCTGCCGGCCGATGGGCTGATCAAGACCTTCGCGGCGCGCTCGGCCCGCCTCCTGCAGCCGGAAGTGATCGACGAACTGCTCAAGCACTCGGCCGATATCGACGAAGAGGTCAGCCGCCTTCTGATGCTGGAAGAAAACCTCGTCGGCGAAGCCAACAAGAGCAAGCTGGCCGGTTATGTCCGGGCGACCATCGGTTCGTCCGAGGCCGATGGCTATTATATCCGCGGTGGCGCTCAGCCGCTGGAACGGCTTGCCCGCCTGGCCGCGCACCAGAAAAAAGTGCTCAAGGGAACCTACCCCAAGGATGCCAAGCAGGAATTGTCGGCGAAGTTCGACGAACTCGGCGTCAAGATCATCGACCAGAGCAAGATCCTCAACATGGTCGAAGCCGGTGATCGTCCGGCTCTCGACAAGGCGTCGGCCCTGCTGCGTCTGGCAACCGGCGGCGCCCTGCCGCTTGGCCGCTGCTCCACCGATGCGCAAGCCCGCGCGCTGCGCCAGATCAAGTCGGCCGCCGGGCTGAGCGAAGCCCAGACCGAAGACGGCCGCCCCAAGCTGAAGGCGATCCACGGCCTGTTGCAGCAACTCGCCTCCCAGGCCGACAAGGCGGCCTGACACGAACCCGCTTCCAATAGGCGGTATGCCCACCTAAAGTGAGCGCATGATCTGGCGTTCGCTCCTTCTTGTCCTTGCAGGCCTTGCCGCCGGTGCCGCGCTCGCGGTGTTTCTGGTCTTCGGTCCGCTCGAGATCGGAGGCACGCGCGTCGGCCCCTGGGCAACCAATCCGCTGATCGGTGCCAGCGATGCCGGACCGATGACCCGCGCCATCGTCGCGCGCCGCGGCCTGCTCGCGCTCAACCGGTCGGAGACTGTCTATTTCACCGCCTTCGAGGACAGCGCCGGCCGGACCCTGCGCGAAACCTGCCAGTACCGCGTCAGCGGCGGCGCCCTGCCGACACGCTGGTGGAGTTTCACCCTGTACGGCGAAGACAACTTCCTGCCGGTCAATGGTGACGAGGCCCATGCCCTGACCCGGACCGATCTGGGCGATACAGGCTGGACCTTCATCGCCGGCCCGCAACGCCCGGACGACACGCCCTGGCTGTCGACCCGACAGTCCGGCGCCTTCTCGATCACGCTGCGTCTCTATCATCCCGACCCGGTGGTTCTCGAAGCACCTGAAACGCTCGACCTGCCGGAGATCGAGCGGCTCGGCTGCGGGGAGGCAAGCTGATGCGCTGGCTTCTTCCCCTCGTCCTCTTTGTCATCGCCGCCATCGCCGGTTTCTGGCTGGCGCTGAACGCCATTCCCGGCGTGATCATGGGCAAGGCGATGGACCGGATCGGTGCGCTGGGCAGCGAGGCCGGCAATGTCCGTCATGCGCCGCGCCTGCGCGAAGACAACCAGACCATCGTCCGCGCCAGTCCGGACATGCTCTATTCTGTGTGCGTCTTCGACGTTTCGGAAGAGCCGGTGGCCGTCGAGGCACCCTGGCCGGCCGACGGCAATTATGCCTCGGTGAGCTTCTATGATGCCCGGACCAATAATTTCGCCGTCTTCAGCGACCGGGATGGCGACGCCTCGCCTGTCGGGATCGTGCTGACCGGCGACGCCCTTGAGCGCGACGCACCGGCTGGCGCCCGCACGATTGTGGCCCCGAGCACGCGCGGTCTCATTCTCTACCGCCGCGTCATCGATGCGGACACGGATATGGCCACCGCCGAGACGGAACGGCGGGGCTTTACCTGCGCCCGCCTGTCCGATGAGTAACTTGCCCTCGCGGCAGGAGCGGTGAAACTCTGCCCCGTCAATCCGGGGAGGTTTCATGAAACATCTGATCCGCGCGGCTTTCGCCGCCAGCACCGCCGCCATCGTCATTGCACCGGCCCAGGCCGATGACCGTGCCGACGTGGAGGCCACCGTTCAGGCGGTGTATGACGTGATTTCCGGTCCTGTCGGCCAGGCGCGCGATTTCGACGCCATGCGAGAGCTGTACCTGCCCGGCGCTGCCATGGGCGCTGTTTCACCGGGCGAGGACGGGCAGGGCCGCGGCCGTGTCATCACGCTGGACGATTATATCGAGCGCTCCGGCCCCTGGCTGGTGGAGAACGGTTTCACCGAACGTCCCACGCGCACCGAGACCACAATCTATGGCGAACTGGCCTATGTCCGCTCGGCCTATGAGGGCGTGAACGGTGTGACCGGCGAGGTCTTTGTGACCGGGGTGAATTTCATCACCCTGTTCAAGATCGAGGGTGAATGGAAGATCGCCTCCATCCTCTGGCGCTCCGCCGACGAGGACTGGCCGGTCGAGGCGGCCTTCGAGTAGGCGCCTGTTCCATCGCCATATTGCGACCGTCATCCCCCGGCTTGTCCGGGGGACCTCAGCCAACACCTTGGCGACAGGCCAGAGGATTTCGTTTTGTAGAACGCCTCCCGTGCGAGCCGAGGTCCCCCGGATCCCTGCCGAAGCAGGGACCGGGGGATGACGCTCGTTGATGGCATGAGGCTGCCAAGAGGCCCGGCTATTCCTCTGCCGGAGCCTCGTCCCGGGCGTCGAGCGGGTCCACATCATCCATCAGCTTCTGCATCAGGAAGGTGTAGAGCAGCGCGTCGCGGCGGGCTGTCTCTTCCAGATTGGCCGCAGCGGAGTGACCGCCGGCCGTGTTCTCGTAGTAGAGATAGTCGTGGCCCAGCTCCTCCAGAAGGTGCGCGAACTTGCGGGCATGGCCCGGGTGGACGCGGTCATCCTTGGTGGAGGTGTAGAGGTAGATTTCCGGATAGTCGCCGTTCGCATCGACATTGTGATAGGGCGAGATCGAGCGCAGGAAGCCGCCCTCGTCCGGATCCGACGGATCGCCGTATTCACCCATCCAGGATGCGCCCGCCAGCAGCTGGTTGAAGCGCAGCATGTCCAGCAGCGGCACGGCCGAGACGACGGCGTTCCACAGATCCGGGCGCTGGGTGTACATCACGCCGGTCAGCAGTCCGCCATTCGAGCCGCCATAGACGCCCAGATGCCGCGGACTGGTGAGGCCCCGCCCGTTCAGGTCCTCGGCGACCGCGATCAGGTCGTCATAGATGCGCTGACGGTCCATTTTCAGACCCGCTTGGTGCCAGGCCGGACCGAATTCGCCGCCGCCGCGGATATTTGCCACGACATAAGCGCCGCCGTTTTCCAGCCAGAGCTGGCCACGCGAGCCGGAATAGCTCGGACGGATCGAGACCTGGAAACCGCCATAGGCATACAGGAGCGTCGGCGTCGTACCGTCCATCGGCACGTCTTCACGGCGCACGACGAAATAGGGGATCATCGTGCCGTCGGTCGAGGCGGCCTCGTGCTGCTCGACAATCAGGCCTTCGGTGTCGAACCGGTCCGGGATGGACTTGATGGGCTCGACCGTCAGCTCGGCCGCATTGACCATGTAGAGCGAGTCCGGCGTCAGGAAGCCTTCGGCATTCATGAAGGCGATATCCTCGTTCGAATTCGTCGAACCCAGGCCGATCGTCATATTGTCCGGAACCGGAACCGTGTCCGAGCTCCAGTTGCCGTTCTCGAAGTGGAAGGCTTCCAGGCCGCCGACGACATTCTCGTCGATCGCCACCAGGAGGGCCGACGCCGTCGCACCGACACCGCCGATGGATTCACGCGCCCCCGGCACATAGACCGTCTTCACCTCCGGCAGTTCGCCGCTCGCGACGAAATCGGCCATGGTGAAGGAGAGCAGCGCGCCCTGCGGATAGGTCTCGCCGCCTTCCACAGGTGTCCATTCCTCATTGATCGAGAAGACCAGCTCGCCCTGATACAGGTCCTGGATGTCCGCCTTGGCCGGGATCGGCAGCGCTACCGGATCGCTGTCCAGCGGCAGATACCACCAGGTCGTGTCGTAGAAGGTGTCGGCTTCCGAGGCCATCATGTAGACGGTGCCGTCGCTGTCCTCGGTGCGGAAGGCAAACAGGCCGACATCCTCGCGGTCGCCGCGCACGACTTCGGTCGCTTCGGACAGGTCGGTGCCACGTTCCCAGCGGTAGGAGACCGAGGGATAGCCGCTGTCGGTGGAGTCTTCTTCGCTGGTGGCCAGGCCGACCAGCAGCGTGTTCTCGTCGACCCAGCTGACACCGCCCTTGGCGTCCGGAGTTTCGAAACCGCCCTCGACGAAGGCGCGATCGGAGACGTCGAACTCACGGCGCACGGCTGCGTCGGATCCGCCGTCCGACAGGGTCAGCATGCAGCGGTCATAGTCCGGTGCCAGGCAGTTGGCGCCGCGCCAGACCCAGTTACGGTCCTCGGCTTCGGACAGCGCGTCGAGATCGAGGATCACATCCCATTCCGGCGTCTCGGAGAGATAGCTCGCCAGCGAGGTGCGGCGCCACAGGCCGTGGGTGTTGTCGGCATCCTGCCAGAAGTTCCAGACATAGCCGCCATAATAGGCGCCATAGGGAATCCGGTCCTCGCTCTGGTAGATCGCCAGCGCCTGGTCATAGAGGTCCTGATAACGCGCATCGCCGCGCAGGCGATCGAACGTGCGTTCGTTCTGGCCCTCGACCCATTCCAGCGCCCGTTCGCCCTCGACCTCTTCGAGCCAGACGCGCGGATCGTTTTCCGGATCGATCTGGACGATCTGGCGCTCGCTCGTGGTCTCCGGTGTCTGGGTCGTCACGGTATCGCTCTCTTCGCTCGCGGGCTGGGAGCAGGCGGCAAGCGCAAGCGCCCCCGCGCTCAACACCCAGAATTGCTTCTTCAAAGTCATGTCAGTCACCCCTTTGACTTTTGTCGGGCGCAGTTAAGCCCGGACTGGTGCTGGACGTAAAGCCGTCGCAGCGCTATCGGGACAGCATGAAAGCGCGACTGATGAATGGTGCCGGCAACAAGTTCGTACTCGCGGACGCGCGCGCGCATACCGGCTTTCTCGGCCTGTCCCGCAATACCGTGCGGGCGTGGGCGCACGATCTGCATTTCGATCAGCTGCTCGTGCTTGAGCACAGCGACAGCGCAGACGCCTTCATGCGGATCTGGAATGCCGATGGCGACGAGGTCGGTGCCTGCGGCAATGGAACGCGGGCGGCGGGCTGGTTCCTGATGGAGGAAAGCGGGCGGCCTGCCGTGAGCATCGGCACGGCCAGCGGCCTGCTGCAGGCGGTGCGCGCCGGTGCGCTGACCGTCAGCGTCGACATGGGCAAACCGCGGCTGGACTGGCAGGACATTCCGCTGGCGCGCGATATGGACACGGTCGCGCTGGACTATGTCGCCGAAGCCGGCGGCGTGCGTGTCGAGCGCCCGGGCGCGGTGAGCATGGGCAATCCGCACGCCGTCTTCTTCGTCAGCGATGTCGAGACCCTGCCGATCGCGCGGCTGGGGCCGGAAGTGGAGTACGACCCGCTCTTCCCCGAGCGCGTCAATGCCGGCTTTGCCCAGATCTATGACCAGACCCATATCCGCCTGCGCGTCTGGGAACGCGGCGCCGGCATCACCGCGGCTTGCGGGACCGGCGCCTGCGCCGCGCTTGTGGCTGCGCACCGGCGCGGCCTGGCAGAGCGTTCCGCCTCGATCATGGCCGATGGCGGCGAGCTGCATGTGGAATGGCGCGTCACTGACGATCACGTGATCCTGACCGGCCCCGTGGAAGACGAGGGCGAGGTCGATCTCGCCCTGAATATCTGATTGGCCTGCAGCCTGTACCGCAAAGCCGCCTTTTCGCCGGTGATATTTCCCATAATATCCCGTTTCATGCCGTGATCGTGACACGGTTCGGGGGGACAGATGGGGGACATGTCCATGAACACGATCCTGCGCCTTGCGCTGCCGCTTGCCCTGCTCGCCGCTCCGGCCGCGGCCCAGTCCGGCGCGTCCGAAACCACCCCGCAGACACTCGCCCAGCAGATGTTCGCCGAAGCGAGCGCCGCTATCGGCAATGAGGATTACGAAGCGGCACGGCGCCTGCTGGAAGCGGCGCTCGACCTCAAACCGGCCCACCCCGCCGTTTTGCGCGGCCTCGCGATTGTGGCCCTGAGGGCGGAAAACCCCGAAGACGGTTTCCAGGCCCTGGAGCGGATGGCCCGGGCAGGCATCGCGTTTGACCCGGAGCCCCTGGAAGACCTGCTGCGCACGGCCAACACCGCGCGCTTCGAAGCCGTCGCCGGCCAACTCGCTGCCAACAGCGCTCCGGTCGGGCAGGCGGAAGTCGTCGCGGAGATCGACCGGCCCGGCGCGCTGATCGAGGGTGTCGCGATCGATATCGAGACCGACCGTCTCTTCGTCTCCTCCGTCACCGGGCGGGAAATCCTGCTGCTGGAACCCTTTGCCCGCGACGAACCCCAGGTCTTCGCCGACCGGGAGGACGGGCTGTGGTCGGTGTTCGGCCTTGCGGTCGATGATCGTACCCGTGTCGTCTGGGCCGGATCGGCCGCTATCGAACAGACACCCCTGGAAGACGGAGAGACCGGCGGCACCGCCCTGTTTGCCTTCGACCTGGTCACCGGCGACCTCTATCGCCGCTACCAGATCGACGATGCCGTGCAGATCGCCGACTTCACCGTGCGCGACGGCACCGTCTATGCCTCCGACAGCCAGGCGCCGCGCGTCTATGTGCTCGACAGCGTCTCCGGCGAGCTGGAAGTCCTGGCCGAGGATCCGCGCTTTGTCAGCCTGCAGGGCGTTGCGCTGGCCCGGGGTGCGCTCTACGTCGCCGATTATGCGATGGGTCTGTGGCGGATCGATCTGGGCGACCGGTCGGTTTCGCTGGTGCGGGGCGGGACGGAAAGCCTGATCGGGATAGACGGGCTGCGTCAGACCCGCGACGGCCGCATCCTCGCCGTGCGCAACGGCACCCGGCCGCACCAGGTCATGGCCATCGATCTGGATGCAGACGGTCGTGCCGTGGCCAGTACCGAGGTCCTGCTGCGCGGCCACCCCGCCATGACGGGCGAGCTTACCGAACCCACCCTGATCGATCCGGCCGACGGTCGGGCCTGGCTGGTCGCGAACGCGGCCTGGCCGCGCTTCCCGGCGGACGGCGAAGGTCCGGGCGGCGAACAGCCGGCGACGGTGATCCTGGAAATCGACCTGCCCTGATGTCGGTCCGTCATACCGTCTTCCACACCGGCGTCGGTCAGCTTTCATTCATCGGTTTCTCATAATCTTGATTCGTTGCGGGGGCAGGAGCCTGAGGGCTCGACCGCTGCAAGGAGACAGATGATGAGGAAAGTCGATCACGATTTTGCGGAACAGATCCGCGGCCTCAGGCTGACGACGGCCGAGGTGACCTACTACATGCCGGACCACCCGGCGCTGCTGCAGACCTTTGTGTGGCAGACCCAGGATCTGGCGCCGAAATATCCGCGCCTGACCCGGTTTCTCGATTTCTGGAAGAGCGAGATCGATGCCGTCATCCACACCGTGCGGATTGCCCATCAGGGCCTGATCCGGCCGGCCGAGTGGCGGTTTGCCGACTGTCAGATGCGGCTGAACTGAGCGGCGCGCTCTGCTCAGTCCTTGCGCGACAGGCCCGCGCCGCAGGCCGAACGGATCACGGTATCGGCCCGCAGGGCACGCTGGCGCAGATTGAGGATCTGGTCGAAGGAAAAGCCGAGCTCGTCAGCCAGGGCCTGCGGCTCGCCGACCCGCTGCATGTCCGGCATTGCCGCCACGATCACGCGCATCTGGCGCTCGTTGAAGCGCGAGCTTGCCTCGCGGGCCACGCAGGCACACGCGCCGGGCGATCCGCCGGCCGTCTCGCAGGCCTCGACCAGCGCACTGCGCACGGCTTCGGGATCCGGGTCGGATTGCGCTGTCATCAACAGCGCTGCAACCAGTCCTGCCCCCTGCACGATACCGGTCATTCCGGTTTATCCCCCTTTGCGACCGGCCCGCAATCGCACGAAAAGCCGATCAATTCTTGCCCGAACTGCAATACGGCCCCTTTCAACCGCGGCCAGACCCGTCATAATCCACAATGCGAGGGTAACACGAGTCCCAAGGAGCCCGACATGAGGCGCGTTCTATTTTCACTGGCAGCCGTTTCGATGCTGGCCGCCTGTGCATCGCCCACCCCGTACCAGGCCGCCGATGGCAGCCGCCGGGGCTTCGAAGAGCAGCAGATCGAGACCAACCGGTTCCGGCTCTCCTTCGAAGGGAATTCGCTGACCGACCGTGAAACCGTGGAGACCTACCTGCTGTATCGCGCCGCCGAACTGACGGTGGAACAGGGGTATGACTATTTCACCGTGGTCACCCGCGCGACCGACGAGGACACGCGCGTCACGGCGAGCGGTTTCGGTTCGTCCTATTATTCCGCCTTCCCGGTGCACTATTCCTACTACCATCCCCGCTGGGGCTGGCATGGCTGGCGGGACCCGTTCTGGGATGACACGCGTTATCGCGAAACCACCCGCTATGAGGCGAGCGCCGAGATCTTCCTGGGCCGCGGCACCAAGCCCGACGACCCCAGCGCTTTCGACGCGCGCGACGTGATTGCCAACCTGTCCGACGACATCGTCCGGCCTGAACCGGGCTGATACCGGCGCGAACAGAAACCGAAAAAGCAAAAGGGCCGGCGCATGCGCCGGCCCTCTTCGTTCGGACAAGCCCCGATGCCTATTTCGGAGGCATGCGGGCGCCGGCGTCGAGGCGGACGCATTCGGCGTTGATGTAGTCATTGGTCACCATGAAGGCGACCAGATCGGCATACTCGGCCGGCGTGCCGAAGCGCTGCGGGAATTGCAGGTGCGAAGCCAGGGAGGTTTTCACTTCCGGCGGCATCTGCTGATAGATCGGCGTCTCGAAGAAGCCCGGCAGGATCGTGTTCACGCGGATGCCTTCGCGGGCCAGGTCGCGCGCCATCGGCAGGGTCATGCCGTAAATGCCGCCCTTGGAAGCAGAATAGGCCAGCTGGCCGATCTGGCCGTCCTGCGCGGCCACCGAGGCGGTGTTGACGATCACGCCGCGGCCGCTGTCGCCCGCCGGATCGAGCGCCATCATGCCGGCAGCCGCCTTGGACGCGCACAGGAAGGAGCCGACCAGGTTGATCGCGATGACGGTCTGGAAGCCCTTGGCGGAGTGAGCGCTGATTTCACCGGTCGAGGAGGACCGGCGTGCCGTCTTCTCGGCCCAGCCGATACCGGCGCAGTTCACCATCACGCGTTCCTGGCCATGGGCCTCGCGTGCCTTGGCGAAACCGGCATCGACGCTGTCTTCCTCGGCCACATTGACCTGGCAGAACACGCCACCGATCTCCTTGGCGACCGCTTCGCCCTTCTCGGCATTCATGTCGAAAATCGCGACCTTGGCGCCATCGGCAGCGAGACGGCGGGCTGTGCCTTCGCCGAGACCGGAAGCGCCGCCGGTGACGATGGCAGCGATGGAATTGTCAATTTTCATTTGTCTTCCCCTTTATCGACTTGCCCTGCGGCATAGCGCGTCGGGACAAAAAAGAAAATCGCCCGCATCGTCGCGGCTGGAAATCCCGGTTGGGTGCGGCCGCTGCCCGGTGTTAGAGCTAGCGCTGCAACCCCACCGACGGACGATCCGATGAGCCAGACCTACGCCCTTCTCCTGCACGGCGGCGCCGGCGTGCTTGCGCCGCGCAGCTATGATCCCGAACGCACCCACATGCGCGAGCTGGCCGAGGCCGGCAAGGCGATGCTGGAAGCCGGCGATGCGGCGCTGGACGTGGTGACGGAGATCGTGCGGCGGCTGGAGGCGTCCGGCCTCTATGTCGCGGGCAAGGGCGCCTCGCCCAACCAGGCCGGCCGCTATGAGCTCGACGCCGCCATCATGGACGGCTCGGACCGGCGCGCCGGGTCGGTCGCCGCCCTGACCGGCTTCATCAGCCCGATCCATGCGGCGCGCGCCGTGATGGAGGAGACCCGGCATGTCATGCTCGCCGGGCGCGGCGCGGAGCGCTTCGCCGGCCTGCAGGGTCTCGAGCGGGTGGAGAGCGTCAATGACTACTACACCCCGGCAGCCGCCCCCGATGATCGCGAGATCGCGACCGGCACGGTGGGCTGCGTCGCGCTGGATATGTCCGGCCGTCTCGCTGCCGCGACCTCGACCGGCGGCACATTGAACAAGCTGGAAGGCCGGGTCGGCGACAGCCCCATTCTGGGCGCCGGCTGCTGGGCCGACGGGCATGTTGCCGTCTCCTGCACCGGCCAGGGCGAATTCTTCCTGCGCCAGGCCACCGCCAAGGATATCTCGGCCCGCATGGCCTATGGCGGCCAGACGCTCGCCGAAGCCGCCGCCGGCGCGATCGGCGATGTCGGCAGCCTGGGCGGCGAGGGTGGCGTGATCTGCGTCGACCGCGACGGCAATCTGGCCCAGCCCTTCAACTCGCCGGGCATGAAGCGCGCCGCGGTGTACCCGGATGGGCGGATCACTGTAGAGGTCGACTGAGCGACCAAGGATCACGCAGCAGGGCAGGAGCGGGAATGCGCGGTTATTTTGCGGTCGGGGCGGAAGGCATTTCCAAACCGATGAATCTCGGTGCGATCCTGCGCACGGCGCACGCTTTCGGCGCCAGCTTTGCCTTTTCGGTGAATGCCAGCCACCGGGTCCGCGATGTCTACCAGGCCGATACCGCCAAATCCGTCAGCCATGTGCCCTATTACGAGTGGGCCGATATCGACGCCATGGCCCTGCCGGACAATTGCCAGCTGGTCGGGGTCGAGCTGACCGACGAAGCCGTCGACCTGCCGGCCTTCCGCCACCCGTTATGCGCGGCCTATGTGTTCGGACGCGAGCGCGGCTCGCTGACCGAGGAGATGCAGGCGCGCTGTCAGCACATCGTCAAGATCCCGACGAAATTCTGCGTCAATGTCTCGGTCGCCTGTGCGATCACGCTCTACGACCGCACGCTGAATTTCGGTGGATTTCCCGAACGCCCGCTGATGCCGGGCGGTCCACAGACCGCACCGGACGATGCGGAAAAGAAGTTCGGCATGCATCGTTGATCGCGGCCGCAGGCATGCCAGATTAGGGGGGAGTTAACCCTCGCCGCCTTACCGCTTTTGCTGTGCGCACAGTCCGATTGGCTACCGAACAGAGGATGACCTCAACCGTGTTCCTGCGACCCTGCCTTGCCGCCCTGACCCTCACCTTCGCCTGTGCCGTCCCGGCCCTCGCCCAGGACGAGCCGGAATTCCGCGGCGAATATTCCGACTGGCGTGTCTTCACCCGGCCGACCGAGTCCGGGTTGGTCTGCTATGCGCTCAGCCGGCCGACCGACAGCGCCCCGCGCACCTTCGATCACGGCACGGTGTATTTCATCGTCGCTTCCTGGCAGAACGGCGCCGTCAACGAACAGCCCAACCTTCTGACCGGCTATGACCTGCGCCCCACCAGCCCGCCGGAAGTGCGGGTCGGCTCCTCGCGCTTCGACACCTTCACCGATGGCAGCGAAGCCTTCCTGGATGATCTGTCTGACGAGAGCGATCTGGTGCGCCAGATGCGCCGCGGCTCCGCCATGCATGTCACGGCCACCACTGCGGCCGGCGTCGCCACCGCCTACGAATTCTCGCTCTCCGGTGTGACGGCCGCCCTGCAACGCGTCGAAGCGCTCTGCGGGTAGCTCGTGTCCCAAAACATTGTCATCCCGGATGGATGCCCGGCCTTGGGCCGGGCAAAACTCCGGGACCCATAATCGCGGTGCCGGACAATCCGCCTCGATATCGTGCCTGCTTCCGGCCAAAAGCCAGCGTACGGGTCCCGGCTCTGCGCCCCGCCTGCGCGGGGCATTCGGCCGGGATGACAAAGGAAATTTGCCCTACTCCCCGTCCCCGAACGGTTTCGGGCGCAGCTTGGTCTTGTGGCTGGGCGGGCCTTTCGAGCCGTCGGGCATCAGGCCGCGATAATAGCCCTTCTGCCATTTCAGCTCGGCCGCGTCCTTGTCGCCCTCGCGCAGGCGGGTGGCGAAATCGGCGCGGCTGACCCGCCAGGTCTCGAACTGTTCGAATGTCTTCGGGTCGGCATGCAGCGGCCGGATCTCCGTCTCGACCTTGTCGAACAGGTCTCGCCGCACCGGAAAGAGCTGGGCGATGGCCTCGTCTGCCTCGAAACGCACCTCGCCGGGCCGGGTGAAGCGCCAGTTCATGGTGAAGGCATAGGGGCTCCAGTCGGTCTCGATCACGCCACTGAGCGGCGCGATCCCGTCCCTGGGCGCATTCACCGGCCCCATCACCCAGATATTCCAGCCAGGCGGCGTGCGCAGCAGGAAGCCCGTCTCGAACGTCAGGATGCCCGAGCCGAAATTCGCCATCGGCGCGCCGGGTTTTCCCGTCGCCAGCGGATCGTCCATGCGCACCGTCACATCCTCGACCCGCTCGCCGCCATTCCAGCTCGCGGTAAAGCCGGTCGGGGTGAACACCTCCCAGCCGTGCTGGTTGGCCAGCGCCAGCGGCAGGCAGCGATAGGCCGAGCTTTCCGGCGTGGCGTCCATCCAGTCGCGGCGGCTTCCGGCCGGGCGGATTGTCGGGACTTCGGCGGTGAGGGGATGGCAGATCAGTTTCATCCCCCCATCACAGCGCGGCCTGCCCCGAAGGCGCAACCCCGTCATGCGTTCTGCCCCCTCGCGGAGTGCAGTATTTTCCTGTATGTGACGCCGCCATGAACCTACAGACCAGCCATTCCCTCGACCTGTCCGCCGCCCGCCGCCCTGCCGCGCCGGCCGGACCGCTTTCGCTCGCCGGCCTGACGCGCACGCAATTGCGTGACGCGCTGATCGAGCGCGCGGGCGTCGACGAGAAGAAGGCCAGGATGCGCGCCGACCAGCTCTGGCGCTGGATCTATCACTATGGCGTCACCTCGTTTGACGAGATGACGAATGTCTCCAAGGACCTGCGCGCCGTGCTGGCGCGGGAGTTCACGCTGCACCGGCCGGAGATCGTGGAACGCCTCGTCTCGGTCGACGGCACGCGCAAATACCTGATCCGGCTGGCGCCGGGCGTGGAGTGCGAGACCGTCTTCATCCCGGACGTGGCCCGTTCGGGGGCGCTGTGCGTGTCCAGCCAGGTCGGCTGCACGCTGAACTGCACCTTCTGCCATACCGGCACCCAGGCGCTGGTGCGCAATCTCACCGCGGCCGAGATCGCCGCCCAGGTGATGATCGCCCGCGACGACCTGGCCGAATGGCCGACCTCGAACGAGAACCGCAAGATCACCAATATCGTCTTCATGGGCATGGGCGAGCCGCTGTACAATCTCGACCATGTCTCCGACGCGATCGACATCATCTCCGATGGCGACGGCATGGCGATCGGCCGCCGGCGTACGACGGTGTCGACCTCGGGCGTGGTGCCGAAGATCCAGGAGCTGGGCGAACGCACCGGCACGATGCTGGCCATCTCGCTGCACGCCACCCATGACGATCTGCGCAACGAACTGGTGCCGCTGAACAGGAAATACCCGCTGGCCCAGCTGATGGATGCGATCCGCGCCTATCCGGGCCTGGGCAATTCCAAGCGCGTGACGTTCGAATACGTGATGCTGAAGGGCGTCAATGACAGCCTGGCCGAGGCGCGAGCGCTGGTGAAACTGCTGAAGGGCGTGCCGGCGAAGATCAACCTGATCCCGTTCAATCCCTGGCCGAACAGCCCCTATGAGTGCTCCGACTGGGACCAGATCGAGGCCTTTGCCGATGTGGTCAACCGCGCCGGCTATGCCTCGCCGATCCGCACCCCGCGCGGCCGCGACATCTTCGCCGCGTGCGGACAATTGCGTTCGGAAAGCGAGAAGGTCCGCGCCAGCGTGCTGAAAAAGCAGCGCCTCGCAGGCGAAGCCTGACGCGATAAAGAAAACCCCGGTGCGGGAGCACCGGGGTTTCCAGGTATCGATGACGGGTTCGGGGAGGATTACCCGCGCATCGGATCTTCAAGCGAGCCTTCGGCATCGATGTCGGTATCGACACCCAGCTCGGCATCATTGCCGACTTCCGGGTCGGTGATGGGATCCTGGAGCGGGTCGTCCATCGGATCTTCCATCGGGTCGATCTCGGTTTCCGATTCCAGACCCGTTTCGGCCTCGATCTCGGCTTCGGACTCGATCGAGCTGTCCTGCGGCTCGTCATAGACCGGATCGTCCTCGACCGGATTGTCGTCGATATCGGTCTCGACACCGGCTTCCGCATCGGCGCGGCCTTCCAGCCAGGCTTCGAACTCGGCGGCATTCAGCGAACCGTCGCCATCGCTGTCCTGGGCGTCAAAGGACGCGCGGTCCAGGGACGGATCGGCGATCACGGCCTCATCAAAGGACACCGAACCGTTCTGGTTGGAGTCCAGCGTGATGAAGGTCTGGTTGTCCTGAGCGAGCGCGGCGGAAGCACCGAACAGCGTCGCGGCGGAAATCATCAGCAGCGTTTTCATGGCAAATTTCCTTTCCGTTGCTTTCGGGCGCTGCCTGGGCAGCTCACCCGTATCCAATGACCGAGAAATGCACGCCCCCGGACATCGGTTCCTGCCGCAGTTGGGGTCATTTCGAGGCAGAATGTGGCAGGGCGGCTTGGCGTCCGGACATTCGGCGCGCTAGCGTTGGTATCCGCAAAAGGGCCACGGCCCGGAGACATCATGACTTCTGCCGTTCTTTACCGCTGGCGCCTCAAGCCCGGACGCGATGCCGAATTCCGTGAGGCCTGGACCGAGGGTACGCGCCGGATCCACGAGACCTGCCGCTCGCACGGCGCGGCCCTGCACTGCGATGAGGAGGGGATCTACTGGTCCTATGCGCTCTGGCCGTCCGAGGATGCGCGCAAGACCTGTTTCAAGGAGAATGACTGGTTCTCCCAGGACTGTTTCATCACCATGCAGGACTGCATCGACGAGCGGTTCGAGGAAATCCGGCTGGACGCGAAGAGCCTGGTGCTCAGTCCGCCGGCCGACCGTCCCGAACTGCCGGTGCTCACGACGGACCGCCTCATCCTGCGCCCGCTGACAATGGATGACGCCGAGGCCCTCTTCCCGGCCTTCGCCGATGACGACAACATGCGCTACTGGTCATCGGCGGCGCTGGAAGACCTGGACGCCATGCGGCGCTATATGCGCTGGAATGTCGAGGGTGACGGCGCGCGCTGCTGGGCTTTCGTCCGGGCAGAAGCCCCGCACGATGCGCTGGGCTGGGCCTTGCTGATGGACCGGCGCGAGGGCACGGCCGAGATCGGCTATATCCAGCGTCCCGACGCCGCCGGCTCCGGCTATGCCCGCGAAGCCGTGCAGGCCATGCTCGGCCACGCCTTCGACACGCTCGGCCTGCGGCGCCTCTACGCCGATATCGATCCGGACAATGCCGCCTCGATCCGGCTGGTCGAGGCACTGGGCTTCCAGCTGGAGGGCCGGCTGCGCGAGGCCTGGGAAACGCATATCGGCGTGCGCGACAGCCTGATCTACGGCCTGACCCGCAGCGACTGGAAGTCGCGAGAGCTAATAAAATATCAAACCGGTGGGCGGCCTGACTAAGCACTAGTTAACCATGTCATCTGATCTTGGACGCTCTTCAGTTCACACGATTCGATGCAAGCAAAACCCGTTCTCGACTTTCTTCCGGCGGCAGTCCTGGCACTCCTCACGGTCTGCACGCCCCTGCTCGTTCTGACCGAACCTGTGGACGGTCCGGACGTGGCGGCCGTGTTCCCGCCGGGCTGGCAGCCGGCCGATGTGATGCGGGCCGCCGCCCGGGCCGATGTCGGTCTCGTGCGCTTCGGCGCCCTCGGGAATATCGGCATTGTCGAGATCGGCGATCCGGACGCCCTGGCCCGCCTGCGCGCGGCCGGCGCCTGGCTGACCCTGCCACCGCAGGCCCTCGGCGGTTGCCTGATCGGCGATGAACTGACAACAGCCTCCTTGCATCCGTCCACCGGAGCCCGAACCTCATGAGCAATCTGGATACACTGCGTCTGCGCGCCCAGGGCGTCGCCTCGATGGTCATCCTCGCCCTGGCCATCCTGGCGCCGGTCACCTCGGCCATCTTCGCCGCCAGCCATCTGGTCACGGTTGCGATCATGAGTGCCCTGGTCGCGGGACTGGCGCTGGCCAACTGGCGCCTCAGCCCCAACACCCCGGCCTCGCGCTCTGCCACGGCCGCGGCCCTGATCGCCTTTCCGGCCCTGTTCGTCTTCATGCTCAGCGGGTCGCCCTGGCAGATCGACATGCACATGATGTTCTTCGCCAGCCTGGCGATCTGCGCCATCATGCTGGACTGGCGGGCCATCGTGGCCGCCTCGGCGGTCCCCGCCGTGCACCACCTCTCCCTCAACTTCTTCCTGCCCTGGGCCGTCTTCCCTGAAGGCGCCAACTTCCTGCGGGTCGTATTCCATGCCGTGATCGTGGTCGGCCAGGCTGCGGCTCTCATCTGGATGACCCATCAGGCGGCGAAAGCCCTGAGCGACGCGGACCTGCGCACATCCGAGGCCGACAAGGCGCGCGAGGACGCGGCCAGCAGCTCGGAGCAGGCCTCGACGGCGCGCAGCAATGCCGAACGCCAGCGCCAGGACATTGCCGCCCTCGCCGAACAGTTCGAAATCCAGCTGCGGCAGGTCGCAAAGGGCATTTCCGGCGCGTCCGGCCAGGTCGACACCCTCGCCCGCCAGCTGGGAAGCGATGCGGAAGAGACTCGCCTGAGCGCCAGCGAAGCCGTGTCACAGGCGTCCTCGACGAATTCCGACGTGCAGTCCGTGGCCGCCGCGGCCCAGGAGCTTTCGGCCTCGATCAGCGAGGTCGCGCGCATCCTGGAAAACAGTTCGGGCGTGTCCGAACGGGCCGTGGCCGAAGCCGAAGGCGCCGGCCGGTCCGTGGAACAGCTTGAATCCGCCGCAACGGAAATCGAGAGCATCATGAAGCTCGTCGCCGACGTGGCCGAACAGACCAATCTGCTCGCCCTGAACGCGACGATCGAAGCCGCCCGCGCCGGCGAAGCGGGCAAGGGGTTTGCCGTCGTCGCGTCGGAAGTGAAGGCCCTGGCCGAACAGACCACGCGGGCCTCGAACGACATCGCCACCCGGATCGAGTCGATGCGCGGCGCCTCCAGCGGCGCGGCCGTTTCGCTGGGCCGCATCGCGGAAATCATCGCGGAACTGCGCGGCGCTACCGACAGCGTCCAGGACGCCTTCACCCAGCAGGATCAGGCAACGCGCGAAATCGCGGAACTGGCCGAGAAGGCTGCGGCCGCGACCTCGCGCGTCAATGACAGCATGGATTCCGTCAGCGACGCCGCAGCCCGCACCTCCGGTGCGGCGGAAAGCTTCGCCCAGGCCTCGAACGAGCTGAACGGGTCCGCCCGCCAGCTGGACGAGGAACTCGACCGTTTCCGGCAGTCGCTGGGCGCGGCGTAACCGCGCCCGGCTCTGTCGCCGGCCTACATCTCCGGCTTGCGGAAACGGTAGACGAAGCGATCCGTCATGCGGCGGATGGAGTCGTCGAACACCGAGATGTCACGCGGATCGTCCGGATTGGCCAGCATGTCGCTTTCACCGTCAAAGACGAAGCCGGCCGCCTCGATCTCGGCGCGCACGACGCTCGCCTCGATCCGGTGGGTGGTGTTGACGTGTTCCAGTCCGCTGCCTTCCGGCGCGTGGTGGTCGATCACCAGATAGACCCCGCCCGGCCGCAGCGCGTCGTAGACGGCCCGGTTCATGGCGTCCCGGTCGGTCTCGTCCCAGGCCGTGTCGTGATAGAAGAGCACCATCATCACACCGTCGAGCGGTTCGTCGATATCGGCGGCAAATGTCTCGATCGGCGCGACGACATGGGTGACGTTGGCGCGGTCATCGGCCAGCATGCCCAGCGCAGCATTCGGCTCGGGAAAGCGCTCGGCGATCCAGCTGGGATTGTGGGCGTAGACATGGCCTTCCGCGCCCACCGCCGTTGACAGCACGCGGGTGTAATAGCCCGAACCGGCCGTCAGGTCGGCGACGCGCCAGCCATGTTCCAGCCCGGCGAACAGCAGGACTTCGGCCGGATGCCGGTTGACGTCGAGCAGCCGGTCCTCTTCGGGCCGGGTCTCGTCGGAAACGGCATCCTCTATGCTCTGCGGCATGGCATCGGCATGATCCATCATCCCGTCATGCTGGTCATGCATCTCGTGTTCGGCGTGCATGTCCTGCTCGGAATGCATGTCATGCGACATGTCGGTGTCGTGATGCATCTGCGTGTCGTGCTGCATGGCGCCGTCCGCCATGCTGTCGTCCTGGGCCATGGCCGGCATCGCTGCCGTCATTGCCGCGACCAGGGCAATCGCCGTCGTCGCTGAAATCATCTGGCGCATGAATTCCCTCCTCATCCTTCAGGCCTCGCCCCGAAGTCCGGCGGATCATGCCGCCGCAGGCCACTCCGCGAAAATCACGAACCCGTGACGCGGCGTGAGACACGCCAGGCGCGAGTTTACGCTTGCTAAGGGGTTTTCAGGCATAGGGTTAATCCATCAGGACCCCGGGGAACGGGTCCGATGGAGGGGACATGCAATTCATCCTGGCCTTTGCGGTCGTGCTCACCGGGCTCGCCGCCTTTATCTACCGCCGCGAAAGCCGACGGCAGCAACACCGGTAACGCACGCTTGCGTGCGGACCATTGTCCGGTTTAGCTCCTGCGGAACAATTCTCCGGGGAGGCCGACATGCTCCTGCACCACGCATCCTGGCCCGAAGTCGAGGCCTATCTGAAACGCTGCAAGGGCATCGTGATTCCGATCGGTTCGACGGAACAGCACGGGCCGAACGGGCTTGTCGGCACGGACGCGATCTGTCCGGAAGTCATCGCCGCGGAAGCCGGCGCCGAGAGCGGCTTCCTGATCGGGCCGACCTTCAATGTCGGTATCGCCCAGCATCACCTCGCCTTTCCCGGCTCGATGACGCTGCGTCCCTCGACCATGATCGCCGCGCTGAACGACTGGATCGAGAGCCTGACGCGGCACGGGTTCGACCGGATCTATTTCCTCAACGGCCATGGCGGCAACATCACCACGATCAACGCCGCCTTCGCCGAATACTACGCCAATTTCTCGCTCGACGCGGCGGCCTGCCCGGTCCGTCTGAGCCAGCGCAACTGGTGGGAACTGCCCGGCGTGGGCGATACCTGCCGCAATCTCTTCCCGGTCGGCGACGGCATGCATGCCACCGCATCGGAAGTCGCCGTGACCTATTATGCGCACCCGCAGGCCGTGAAGACGGTGGAGATGTCGCCGAAGATCGCGCCGACGGGCAGCTTCACGGACGCCGCCGACTATCGCCGCAACTTCCCGGACGGCCGGATCGGCTCTGACCCGTCCCAGGCCACGGCCGAAAAGGGCGCCGAGATCGTTACCGTCTCCAGGGGCGCGCTGATCGCCGAGCTCACCGCCTTCTTCGGCGTCCAGCCGCTCGCGCGCGCAGCCGAGTAGGCCGGCCAGCCTCTAAGCTGTCAGAAGCCCGGCGAGCCGTTTCTCGATCTTGTCGACCGGCTCGTTGATCACGTCCACAGGCTCCTCGATCAGGCATTCGGCCAGATCGTCGGAGAATTGCGAGCGCGCTTCGCCCAGCGCCTTGTCCGGCGCCATGACAACAAGGCGGTCGAATTTCTTCTCCGCGCAAGCCTTGTTGAGATACTCGACAACCTCGTCGACAAAACGCTCCTTGGCCTGTTGGTGAAAGTCGGTCTCGCTGACCGCCGAGCGGCCGTGAGCAGGGTCGGGGAAACGGCCCGGCCTGTCCTCGCCCTGATCGCGATCGGGCGGATTGTCGATGCCCAGCGTCTCGACCAGTTTCAGGTTGGGCTGATCGTCAAAGCCTTCATTGTGCCAGATCAACGCCTTGCCGCCGTCGAAAGCGGCAAGCCAGGTCACGGTGTCTATCAATGCCTTCTTCATGGACGTCCACCTCCTTGCTACGCCAGATATCTGGGCATCAATGCCTGCACCCGGCAAGGGTTTTGAAAAACGCATAGTGTCGCAGCTCGTTCCGGCCACAGCTTGCGTCAAGGCTCCGCGCGCGCTTAGCTCGCAGGTGGAGCCGAAGGTAGACCGTTCGCGCGGCGGAGACGGCGACACATAAGTTTCATTTCTCCGTCCACGGCCGATCCGATATAGGCCCGGCGGACATGACCTCACGGAGGGAACACGCCATGAAGACCGTCTACTGCCTCGCTTTCGCCCTGGCGATCGCTGCCTGTTCCGCCCCGCAGGAGGATGGCGAGACGGCTGCCGCCGGCGGCTATGACGCTGAAAATCTGGCGACGTCGCAAGCCTGCTTCGCCGACACGCCCTCGGCCCATCTGGAGCCCGGACAGACGCTGATCGAGCGGGGTCCCTCCGGCATGGTCCTCGTCTCGCACGCCCGCGGCGGGGCGCCGGCCGACTATGCCTTCAACATTGTCAGCCTGCCCGAAGCCCAGCGCCAGCAGATCGATGCGGCCGCGGCCGACTTCTTCCGCGCAGCCGGCGAGCTCTATGACGTGAACACCGACGCCGTCATCTACCACCGCTCCCGCGACGGCGCTTTCTGCGCGGTTGTCCGTGACGATGCGGCCGGCCAGGCGCTGGTCGACGCCGCCGAAACGGTCGACGCCGCGCGCCCTGAAACGACGGACGAATAAGGTCAGGCGGCGCGGATCACGCCGCCCGTCACCTCAACGGCAATCGGGACCAGCCGGTCACCCGCCGCCGGGCCGCCGGTACAGTGGCCGTCTTCAACATCGAAACTGGCGCCATGAACCGGGCAGACCAGCGTCTCGCCCTTGTGCAGCAGGCCGCGCCCGTCCGGCAGGGTGAGCGGCAGGCCGGCATGCGGACACAGGTTCGACCAGGCCGTGATGTCGCTCCCCCGCCGCACGATCAGAACAGCCCCCTTCTCCCAGGCCGCAGCCCGAGCACCGGGATCGGGAATCTCGTCCAGCCGGGCGAGCTCGGTGCCTGCCGGCGGTTTCGGTCTCATGCCGCCGTGTCGAGCGGCGGTTTGACCAGCCAGCGCCAGGGCGCAATCTCGACCCGCTCGAACAGGCCGGCACGGCCATAAGGGTCTTCCGCCAGCCAGGCATCCAGCGCGTCCCGGTCGGCCATGTCGGCAATGATCAGCGAACCGGCCATGTCCCCGGCCTCGTCGAGCCAGGGCCCGGCCGCCTTCACCGCATCGCCGGCGGCGTTGAGCCAGGCGATATGGTCATTGCGATTGGCCAGGCGGACATCCAGCGCGCCGGGCCGGTCCCAGGTGTGGATGAGGAAAAGCATCAGGCGGTCTCCAGGGTGAAGGGGCGCGACAGCAGCGCCTCGATCGCGTCATCGACACCGGTGCGGCCCGCCAGGATATCGTCGACCGCCTCGCAGATCGGCATCTCGACGCCATGCCGTTTCGCCAGCGCAACGACTGCCGACGCACTGGCCACGCCTTCCGTGACGGCCCGGCGGCTGGCGAGAATGTCTTCCAGCGACACGCCACGCCCCAGCGCCAGTCCGCAGGACATGTTGCGCGATTGCGGCGAGGAACAGGTCAGCACCAGATCGCCCAGACCGCACAGCCCGGCCAGCGTTTCACGCCGGGCGCCCATGGCCACGCCCAGCCGCGTCATCTCGGCAAAGCCGCGCGAGATCAGCGCCGCATGCGCCGACTTACCCAGACCCTTGCCCTCGGAAATGCCGCAGGCGATCGCCAGCACATTCTTCACCGCGCCGCCGATCTCGGCACCGATCAGGTCGGTCACCAGATAGGGCCGGAAGCGGCTGGTCCCCAGCGCCGCGATCAGGTCATTGCCGATCTTTTCATCGGCGCAGGCCAGGGTCACGGCCGTCGGCAGGCCCTGGGCGGTATCGATGGCGAAACTCGGTCCGGACAGCACCGCCGGCACCGCCCGCGGAATGGTCGCGCCCAGCACATCCGTCATCAGCGACAGGGAGGACTGTTCGATACCCTTTGCGCACAGAATGAGGGGCAGACCGTCACGCGCATAGGGCGCGAATGTTTCCAGTACGCGACGCAAATGTTGCGCGGGCGCGACAGCAAGGACGGCTTCGCAGGCATCCAGATCGGAAATCGCCGTCACCGCCTCGATCGACGGTTCGAGTGTCACTTCGGGCAGGAAAACCGTGTTCTGGCGTTTCGTATTGATCGCGCCGGCCACATCCTGCTCGAAGGACCAGAGCAGCACGTCCCGGCCCGCCTTGGCAGCCGTCTGGGCAAGGGCCGTCCCCCAGGCGCCGGCGCCGATGACGCCGATGGTCTGATAGTCGCTCACGCTTTGGGTCCTTTTCGTCCGGATCCGATCACGGGGGCCAGCTTGGCCGACGCCGCGTCCAATGGCCAGCGCGCCCGCGCCGGCGCGTCGAGCCCGTCGGTCTCGCCGCGCGCCAGCCGCTCCAGCCCTGCCAGGGCGATCATGGCGGCGTTGTCGGTACACCATTTCATCGGCGGCGCGATCAGGCGGAAACCTTCCTGTGCGGCAGCAGCTTCCAAAGCCGTGCGCACAGCCCGATTGGCGGCAACCCCGCCCGCCACGACAAGCGGTCTCGGCCCGTCAACGTCCGGATATTCTTCGGCAAACTGCGCCATGGCCCGCCGGGTTCGGCTCGCAAGCGCTGTCGCAATCGCGGCCTGGACCGACGCGGCCAGATCGGCCTTGTCCTGGGCGGACGGCGCGTCCAGCCCGTCCCAGATCTGCCGGGCGGCCGTCTTCAGACCGGCAAAGGAGAAGTCGCAACCCGGCTTGCCCTTCAACGGGGTGGGCAGGTCGAAACGGTCCGCATCGCCGGCTTCGGCACAGCGTTCCAGTGCCGGACCGCCCGGAAAGCCCAGACCCAGCACTTTTGCCGTCTTGTCGAAGGCTTCACCGGCGGCATCGTCCAGGGTCGAGCCGAGGCGGTGATAGACGCCCACGGCTTCGGCAATCAGCAGCTGGGTATGCCCGCCGGACACGAGCAGAAGGAGATAGGGAAAATCGAGATTTTCGCTCAGACGCGGCGACAGGGCGTGGCCTTCAAGATGGTTGACCGCGATCAACGGCTTGCCCGCACCCAGAGCGAGCCCCTTCGCCGTCATCAACGCGGCCATCACCCCGCCGATCAGACCGGGACCCGATGTCGCAGCCACCGCGTCCAGCGCGTCCAGCGGCAGACCGGCCTCGGCCAGCGCCGCCGCCGCGAGACTGTCCATCGCCTCGGCATGAGCGCGGGCCGCAATCTCGGGAACCACACCACCAAAGGGCGCATGGGCCTCTGTCTGGCCGAGCACGAGATCGGCCAGCACCTCGATCCGGCCATCGGGATGACGGCGCAGGATCGCGGCAGCGCTCTCGTCGCAGCTCGACTCCAGACCGAGCACGGTGAGTTCGCCTGGTTGCGCGGATGCGGATGCGGGGGCTAAGTCCATGGCTGACCGATAGCCTCAAGACCGGGATCCTGCAACGTGAAGCCGCCGTCCACGCCCCAGCCCATCGCCACCCGCCGCTCGCCGCTCGCCCTGGTCCAGGCCCGCGATGTCCAGTCCCGCCTCGTTGCCGCCTGCGGGCTGGACGCAGAAGAAGGCGAACGCCTTTTTCCCATTCTGGGCCTGGTGAGCACCGGCGACCGGATCCAGGACCGCACCCTGCTGGAAGCCGGCGGTAAGGGGCTTTTCACCAAGGAGATCGACGAGGCCCAGCTGGCCGGTGAGGCGACATTCGCCGTGCATTCCATGAAGGATGTCCCGACCGAGCTGCCCGAAGGGCTCGCCCTGGGCGCCATTCTCGAGCGGGAAGATCCGCGCGACATGCTGCTGGCCCGCGGCGGCGAGACCCGTCTGGCCGACCTGCCCGATGGTGTGACCATCGGCACGGCCAGCCTGCGCCGGCAGGCCCAGCTGCTGCACGCACGCCCGGACCTGACCGTCGTGCCCCTGCGCGGCAATGTCGATACCCGGCTTGGCCGGCTGCGCGATGGCGAGATCTACGCGACCTTTCTCGCCCGCGCCGGGCTGAACCGGCTCGGCCGGGACGAGGCACAGCGCACGCCCCTGGCGATGGACGAGATGCTGCCGGCCGCGGCCCAGGCTGCCGTAGGTGTCGCGGTCCGTACCGACGATGCCGAGGCCCGCGCCTGGCTGGCTCCGCTCAATCACCCGGCGACAGAGCTTGCGATTGTCGCAGAACGTGCTTTTCTTAGAAAACTGGATGGGTCTTGCCGCACCCCGATCGCGGCCCATCTTAATAATGAATCAATGGATTTCACCGGCGAAGTCCTGACTCCTGATGGCCAGTATCGCTGGCGTGAACAGTCCCGGATCGACATGACCACAGCCACCCTCACCGACGCCGACACCGCCGGCCAGGCCCTGGGCGAAGCTGTACGTGCGGCCGCCGGAGACCGTCTTGCGGAGGTTCTCGGTACGGCATGACGGTTCTGGTGACACGCGGATGGCCCGGCGCCGAACGCACCGCTGCAGGACTGCGGCGGATGGGCATCGACCCCATTGTGTCACCGGTTCTGGACATCAATTTCCGGGCCCGGATCGATGTCGACCTGACGGGCACGCAGGCGATTGTCTTCACCAGCGCCAATGGCGTGCGCGCCTGGGGGCCGCGCCGGCCGGAACGGGACCTGCCCGTTTTCGCTGTCGGTGACGCCACGGCCGACGCCGCCCGCGATATCGGCTTCAAGAAGGTCTTCACCGCAAAGGGTGATGTCGAGGCTTTGGCCCGGCTGATCATCCGAAAGCTGAAACCGGCCGATGGCGATCTCCTGCATGTGCGCGGCATCCATGTTGCGGGCGATCTGAACGGCGCGCTGAAACCGCACGGGTTCCGGGTGCATGACGCGATCGGCTATGGGGCCGTCGCCGTCGATACGCTGGGCGAGGAGGCTATCGCCGCGATCGTCTCCGGCGCGCCGGTCTCAGTGCTGATCCATTCGGCGCGAAGCGCAAAAACCTTCCTCGACCTCCTACGCAAATTCGGCCTGCACCACTGGCTCGGCTCGGTCACGGTCTACGGCATTTCGCCCAACGCGCTGTCGCCACTGGAAGGCGCCGGCTTCGGCGCCCTCATTGCCGCGCCCCGGCCCAATGAGGACGCGCTTCTTGCCCTCCTGGACGAGACCTCGGAACTGGCGCGCGCCTCCAACGCGTCCTAAGCTGGGCGAAACACGCGAATCACGGGCCGACATGGCTGATCCCAACGACACTCTCGACCCCGAACCCGTCGATGCCGAGTTCGAGCCGGCGGACGATTCCCGCCCGGCCGGCAAGCCTGTGCGCAAAGGTCCCGGCTGGCTGTCGCTGTTCACGGTGTTCCTGCTGGCGAGCGCAGCGGGTGGTGCCATCGGCTATGCCGGGCAGACCTATTTCGGCGCGCCGGCCTTGTCTGACGATGGCGCGGCGGCAGAACGGGCCGCCCTGACGGATGCGATCACGGCACTGGAAAGCCGCCTGGCCACGGTGGAAGGTCAGCTTCCCGAAGGCGATCTGTCTGCCATCATGGAAACCTTGGAAGCCGGCGACCAGACCGATATTGCCCCACTGGAAGCGCGGCTGACCGCCCTGGAAAACGCGCCAGCTGGCACGGCCGGCAGTGCTTTCGACCCGGCGCCGCTGGAACGCCGGCTCGACCGGCTGGAAGCCGCGATCGCCGATGTCGATGCTCTTGCCAACCAGGCGCTCGACGGCGCCCAGGCCTCGACCGCCAACAGCATTGACCCGCAAGTCCTGCAGAACATCACCCAGCGCCTCGCCGCGCTTGAACAGGCCGGCGATACCGGCAGCGCAACACCCGCCGCCAGCTTCGAGGATCCGGCACCGCAGATCGAGGCGCTCACTGCCCGGATTGCCGGGCTGGAAAGCGATCTCTCGGCGTTCGACAATGAGCTCGGCGAAACCCGCTCCCTGGCCGAGACCGCCCGTTCGGCGGCCGATAACGCAACACGCGCCGCTGAGACGACCGGCGGCGATGATGCACGCGCCTCACGGACACTCGCGGCCCGCGCCCTGGCGCTTACAGCCCTGCGCGAGATCGCAATGACGGGTGAGGGCTTCGAGGCCGAACGCGCTGCCCTCGCGCGTCTGTGGCGCGACAATGCCGATCTGGAAGCCCTGGCGCCTGTCGCGCGGGCCGGTGTTCCGACACTCGACCAGCTGGCCGCCAACTATCCCGGCAGCGCCATTCGCGAAGCCGCCGGGCCCGGGCGCATTTTTTTCGGCTTGATCGAAGTGCGCCAGGCCGAGGCCGGCGATGACGAGACCGGCGCGCTGGCGATCACGGCCCTGGCCGAAGACCGGCTGGCTCAGGACGATCTGGACGGCGCCATCGCCCTGACCGAACGCCTGGAAGGCGAGGCGCTTGAGGCCGCGCGGGACTGGCTGATTTCGGCACGCGCCCGCCAGGATCTCGATCTCCGCCTGACCCGGCTGCGCCAGGCGCTCGCCGACGACGCCACTGCGCAGGGAGCCGATCCGCTATGATCCGCCTGATCCTCGCCGTCGCTTTCGCCGTGCTGACCGCCGCACTTGGCGCCTTCCTGGCCCTCAATCCCGGCCGCGCGACCTTTGAATTCCTCGGCACGCGCATGGAGATGCCCTTCGTGGTCGCGGCCGGCGGCACGATCCTGTTCGCCTTCATGCTGCTGGTCGTGTGGTGGGGCATCTACATGCTGTGGACCTCGCCGGACAAGGTGAAGGCCTTCCTGTCCCGCCGCCGCCGCGAACAGGGCTATGATGCGCTGGAGCGCGCCCTTATCGCTTCGGCCGCCGGCGATGGCGAAGCCGCCGTCCGCCAGGCTGCCCGCGCCGATGCCCTGCTGGACCGGCCCGCCCTGTCACGCCTCTTGGCCGCGCGCGCCGCGGAAGCCGCCGGTAATCTGGATGGCGCGCAGACCCAGTATGAAGCCTTGCTGGAAGACCAGCGTACGCGCGTCGTCGCCCGCCGCGGCCTTGCTCAGCTGGCCCATGAGCGCGGCGATCACAAGGCGACGGCCGAACACGCCGCCGATGCCTTCAGCCAGGCCAAGGGCGCGCGCTGGGCCTTCGACGCCCTGTTCGATGCTCAGGTGGCCGAAGGCCGCTGGGAAGACGCGGCTGCGACCCTGAGCGAAGGCGAGAAGCGCAAGCATGTCGCGCCGGATATCGCCAAGCGCCGCCGTGCCGTCCTGCTGACGGCCGCCGCGCTGTCCTGCGAGCAGAGCGATGCCGAGAAGGCGCGCGAGCAGGCGCTTGCCGCCCATCGTGCCGCTCCCGGTTTCGCACCGGCGGCGGCCCTCGCGGCACGGCTGCTGGCAGAAGGCCGGCGCCACAAGAAAGCGTCCGAAGTGATCGAGTCTGCCTGGGCTGCAGCACCGCACCCGGCACTGGCGCAGGCCTATCGCGAACTGCGCAAGTCCGACAGCAAGACCAAGCGACTGGAACGCCTCAACGCCCTGGCAGCCCTGCATCCCGATCACCGCGAAAGCCGCCTGATCCGTATCCAGACGGCGCTGGAGGACGGGGACGCTCCGGCTGCGCGTGAATTGCTGGACCCGATCCTGGCCAAGACCGAGGCGCCGTCCTCGCGCCTGTGTGCCCTGGCGGCGCGCCTTGCGCGCCTGGAGGGCCGCGACGAACAGGCCCGGCGCTGGATGACCCGCGCCTCTCACGCGACGGCCGAAGCCGACTGGACCGATATCGACCCGGACGGCCGGCTGTTTGCCTACACGCCGGATGACTGGAAGCGCATGGTCTATGTCTATGGCGACGAGAACCGGCTGACCCATCCGCGCTATGAGCGCTTCGAACGGATTGCCGAGACCGTGCCGGAAACTGCCCTGCTGGAAGCCCCCCGGCCCAAACGGGCTGCCGCCTCGCGCAGCGCCCAGTTCGCTGACGCCGCACCGCGCATGCCGGACGATCCCGGCGTCGAGACGGACGAGGACGGCGACGGCCGCAGCGCATGACGGATCCGGTCTTCCTGCTTGGCATTGTCGGAGGCTCGGCCTCCGGCAAGTCGCGTCTCGCCGAGGCGCTGGCGCGTCATTTCGCGCCGCAGGGCGCCTATGTCATCCCCGAGGACGACTATTATATCGACGCGACAGTGATCCCGGACTTCAATGCCGACACGTTCAATTTCGACGAGCCGGCGGCGAAGGATCATGATCTCCTGGCTACCCATCTGGACCGCCTGAAGGCGGGAGAGGCGGTGGATACGCCGCTCTATGATTTCAAGACGCACAGCCGGCGCGCCGAGACCGCGCAGCGCCAGCCAGCGCCGGTGATCCTGGTGGAGGGCCTGCACCTTCTGGCCAGCCCGGATATTGCCGGCACGCTGGATCTGGCCGTTTTTGTCGATGCCTGCGAGCAGACGCGGTTCGCGCGGCGCATGGCTCGCGATGTGAGCGAACGCGCGCGCACGCCGGAGTCCGTGACGCTGCAGTTCAATACGATCGTGCAGCCGATGCATGAACGGCACGTCGAGCCCCAGCGCACGCGCGCCGATATCGTGGTTGAAAACATGGGCAAACCGGATTTCGACGCGCTCGCCCGGCCGGTCATTCACGCCGTCAACGCACAGCGCCGCAAATAAGTGATTTTCCTGCTGCAGCGGGACTTGCCCGGGCCCGGTTTCGCGGTTAGTTTCCGCCGCCTCCAGCCTGACGGGCCGGAGCATATGCAATGGGCCGCTTTAGCTCAGCTGGTAGAGCAACGCATTCGTAATGCGTAGGTCGCGTGTTCGAGTCACGCAAGCGGCACCACCCTTCGCCCTGCGGGCTTCGGGTGGCAAGCCACCCGCAGCGCGCACCCCAGGCGAAGCGGTGCCCTCCGAAGCCTTGGCGAAGGAGGGCGGCTGGCGACAGACACCAACCGCTTCATTCCTCCGCTTGAAGAGTCTTCTTTGCTAGCGCCCGCCCCGGAGCCGTCCCTATTCGCCGGACTTCATCTGGGACTGCATGTAGCGCTCTTCGCCGATCTTCTCGATCAGGCCGAGCTGGGTCTCCAGATAATCGATATGCTCTTCTTCGGAAGCGAGGATGTCGGTGAAGATCTTTCGGGAGACGAAGTCCTGGGCCTGTTCGCAATAGGCGATCGCCTCGACATAGAAGGGATGGGCCCGCTTCTCGATCTTTAGGTCACACTCGATGCATTCCTTCAGGGTTTCGCCGATATAGATCTTGGAGAGGTCCTGCACATTGGGCAGGCCTTCGAGAAAGAGGATACGCTCGATCAGGAGATCGGCGTGCTTCATCTCGTCGATGGATTCCTCGTACTCGATCTCGGCGATCTTGCCGAAGCCCCAGTCCTTGTACATGCGGGCATGCAGGAAATACTGGTTCACCGCGGCCAGCTCGAGCTTGAGCGCCTGGTTGAGATATTCGATGACCTTGGCATCGCCCTTCATGGCGCATCTCCCGTAGTGACTGGACGCGCCGTACTGTACGGAAATGCGGCCTGCGGCCAACCGCTATCTTTGCAAGTGAAAGTGGGAAGCGCTCGCGGCTATTCGGCTGCCGTGGCAAGGCCTTCCGGGCCGAGGCGATGCATCGCGATCATGTCGGCCACATCCGGCAGGCAGCGCCCGCAGCGCGGCTTGGCTTCGCAGCGCTTGAACACGCAGCCGACTTCCTTCACCGCCGGATCGGCGGCGGCAGCCTGGAGTTCCTTGTCGCGCAGGGCGTTGCAGATGCAGACATACATGGGCGGACTCATTTCCCGGAAGTCGTGGAGAAACTTGTCCCGCGAATGCGAATGACTGTCAACTTCATAAAAGATGCAGAGTCAGTCATTCCCTGTTTACGCGAGCGCCACCGGTCCGCCGGAGGAGCGAACCGGCAGACGAACCAGCCCGCTAGCTGCCGCGCATGATGTCGCCGATCGGACCGAGGACCGAGCCCTCGCCCTGACCGGAACCGGTGCGCGGCACATTCGCCAGAATACGGCCCGCCAGGCGCGAGAACGGCATGGACTGGAGCCAGACCTTCCCCGGACCCCGCAGGCGCGCGAAGAACACGCCTTCCCCGCCGAAGATCATCGACTTGATATTGCCCGCCCGCTCGATCTCGAAATCGACACCGGGCGTATAGGCGACCACACAGCCGGTATCGACATGCAGTTCCTCGCCCGGCGCCAGTTCGCGCTCGATCAGCGTGCCGCCGGCGTGCACAAAGCACCAGCCCGTGCCCTGCAGGCGCTGCATGATGAAACCTTCACCGCCGAACAGGCCGGTCATGATGCGCTTTTGCAGCGCGATGCCGATGGACACGCCCTTGGCGGCTGCCAGGAAACTGTCCTTCTGGCAGATCAGTTCACCGCCGAGATCCGGCAGGTGAACCGGGATGATCGTTCCGGGAAAGGGCGCGGCAAACGCGGCATGCGCCTTGCCCTGCCCCTGGTGCGTGAACACCGTCATGAACAGGCTCTCGCCGGTCAGGAGGCGCTTGCCGGCGCCGGCCAGGGCGCCCCAGACGCCGGACTGGTTCGACGAACCGTCGCCGAACACGGCATCCATGCCGACACTGGGTGACTTGTACATCATTGCGCCGGCTTCCGAGACGACGCTCTCGCCCGGATCCAGTTCGATCTCGACATACTGGATGTCGCCGCCGCCGATCTTGTAGTCGATCACGTCTGCCTGGCTCATGCACAATCCCCTTCACATGCAAGTTGAGGGGACAGCCTAGGCCGCCGGACCGTCCGGGCAAGCGGTATTGTGCCGCGCCCCTTCCCGGGGCGGCCCGTCTTTCGGGTCAGATCAAAAACGGATCAGATGGTCTGGATATCGGCTTCGCCGACAGCTTCGCGGATACGGTGGGCGAGATGCACAGGCACATCGCCACAGCTCTTGCGGAAGCTTTCATTCTTGTCGAGGCGGGCAATATCGTCCGGCAGGCGCGCCGCATCGACACTCATCGAGCCCGACAGGATCAGGATCGGCGTGTCGCCGGCATGGCTCTGCGTGGTTTCAAGCGTATCGCGGGGATGGATGGAGTCCGGCAGGCGCAGGTCGAGCAGGACGAGGTCGTAATCATTGCGGCCGAGCAGGCGTTTGGCATCCCGCAGCGTGCGGGCAACCTCGAAAGCGATGTCCAGGTCGCCGGCTTCGCAAACAGCGTGCTGGACCAGCATCGCATCCGCAAAATCGTCCTCGACGTGCAGCACCTTGAGTGCGCGGTTCGCCATCATTTCCTCCCTCATCCGCCAGACTAGCCCGGTTGCCTTACCGAACTGTTGATGACGCCCCTTTTTGTCGTCAAAACCCGTCCGGCAACTTCACGCTGTGACGCAGTGCCGCTGCGATTACCGTGTTTCGCAGCAGCATGGCAATCGTCATCGGTCCGATACCGCCTGGGACCGGCGTAATCCAGCCCGCATGCTTCACGATCTCGTCAAAGGCCGCATCGCCGACCAGGCGGGTCTTGCCTTCGCCGCGTTCGGGCGCAGGGATGCGGTTGATACCGACATCCAGCACGCAGGCGCCCGGCTTGACCCAGTCGCCCCTGACCATTTCCGGACGCCCGACGGCGGGCACCACGATATCGGCGGTGCGGACCAATGCGGGCAGGTCCTTCGTACGCGAGTGCGCGATCGTGACCGTGGCGTTCTTTTCCAGGAAGAGCAGGGCGGTCGGCTTGCCGACCAGGATCGAGCGGCCGATCACCACCACCGACTTGCCCGTCACATCGCCCATTGCGCGTTCGGCCAGCAGCACACAGCCGGACGGCGTACACGGACGCAGGCCCGGCTTGCCCAGCACGAGACGTCCGGCCGAGGCTTCGGTGAGACCGTCGACATCCTTGTCCGGATCGATCGCCCCGATGACGCGGTTGGCGTCGATGTGATCCGGCAGCGGCATCTGGACGAGAATGCCGTCCACGCCCTCATCGGCATTGAGACCGGCCACGATCTCCAGCACCTCGGCCTCACTCGTCTCCGCCGGCTTGCGGATCTCGATCGAGCGCATACCCGCCGCTTCCGTGCGAAGACCCTTGTTGCGGACATAGACGTCGCTGGCCGGGTCGTCGCCGATCAGCACCACGGCGAGACAGGGCACGCGCCCCAGGGATTTGGCCAGTCCGGCCGCTGCCTCGGCGGCCCGGGCGTCGATTTCAGCGGCGACGGCCTTGCCGTCGATCAGTTCAGCGCTCATCGCTTGGGCCCTCCAGCAGGCTCCGGATACGCGCCAGCGCCGGGCCCTCGGCCTCGATGCGGACGGTCTTCAGTCGGGATGTGGCGCCGCGTATAACATCCAGATCGCGTTTGGGAAGACCCAGATGCTTCGCCAGAAGCGCAATCAGCGCCTTGTTGGCCTTGCCCTTCTCGGGTACGGCGCGCACGCGCACCGCCAGGTGCCGGCTGCCATCAGCACTGTCCTGCCAGCCTTCAACCGCATCCGCCGAGGCGTTGGGTGTCAGGCGGACATGCAGGACAAGCCCGCTTGCGTCGCTCTGCAGGCCGCTCATCTAGAAGATGCGCATCAGCTCTCCGAGCACATAGCCCTGCACGAAACCGATCAGCAGCAGAAGGACGATGGGCGAGAAGTCCAGCCCGCCGAGCGGCGGCAGGATGCGGCGGATCGGTGAGAGGAGCGGCTCGGTGATTGCCGAGGTCACGCGCCAGATCGTCGCGACGAACTGATTGTGCGCATTCACCACATTGAAGCTGATCAGCCAGCTCAGGATCACGCTGACAAGAACAACGATCCACAACAGGTTCAGCAGCGGGTGGATGATGTAGACAATGAGGCCGTCGATCGGGGACATGGGCGGGTTTTCCTCGGCATTCGCTCGCTTTCCCTGCTTCTAGCCCGGCCCGGCAGGGAAGGTCCAGAAGTGTGTGCGCTCGCCGGCACACATCCCGCGATGGCCGGACGGGTCAGCATGGACAGCCCTTCTGCGACAGACGCGTTGACGCGCTCGCGATCCGGTGACACATAATCCGCTCCCAAACCCGCTGCGCCTCGCGTTTGCGGGAAGGTGACGGGGCCGTAGCTCAGTTGGGAGAGCGCGTCGTTCGCAATGACGAGGTCAGGGGTTCGATTCCCCTCGGCTCCACCATCCTTCGCCCTGCGGGCTTCGGATGGCAAGCCATCCGGAGCGCGCACTCCGGGGCGAAGAGATGCCCTCCGAAGCCTTGGCGAAGGAGGGCGGGTAGCGACACGCTCCACCCCAAGCGAAAAGCCCTGCTGTCTGCGTCGCCACGCCGTCGCCTGCAACAGGCACCCTCCGTCCTACCAAGCGGTAATTTGATCTGGGCGCTCCGGCTCTCTACGCCTTTTGGGATGTCCTGAGGGGGAGCTGACATGCGGTTTCTGGTTTGCCTTGCAATGCTTGTCCTGGCGGCACCATCCGCTCCGGCCCAGCCCGCACCAACGCCAATCGATGCGGAAACCCGCAATGCCGCGATCGCGGATGTCCGCGATCTCATTGCCGAGAACTATTACGACGCCGCACGTGGCGCCGCCATTGCCGAGGAGCTGGCCGCTTTCGCCCGCTCTCCGCAGGCTGCCGGCATCGATACCGGCCAGGGTCTGGCAACTGCGCTGGTTGAATTCCTGCGCGAGCGGGACCGGCATTTCAACGCGGCCTGGCGCGGTCCCGACTTCATTGCCCAGGTCCAGGCGCAATGGGATGCCGAAGAAGCCGCCGGCGGCGAGGAAGAAGAAGACAGTATCGAGCGCTGGGCCGAATACCGGCCGCAAAATTACGGCTTCAACGATGTGCGCGTGCTGGAGGGCAATATCGGCTATATGGCCGTCACCACCTTCAACCCGCTGATCGCATCGCAATCGAAGGCCGATGCAGCCCTGTCCTTCCTCGCCGATACCGATGCCGTCATCATCGATCTGCGCGGTAATCGCGGCGGCGAGCCGGAGCTGGTGAACTATCTGCTGAGCCATTTCACGGCGGGCGGCGAGCGCGTTCACTACAATACGGTCCTGCAGCGCAATGCAGACGCCGAAGACCTCTACACGATTGCCGACCATCCGATAGGCCATCGCCCCGACGTTCCGCTCTATGTGCTGGTCTCAGGCGAGAGTTTCTCGGCTGCAGAAGCCTTGGCCTATCACCTTCAGACCATGGGCCGCGCGACGGTGGTCGGCGAAGTCACCGGCGGCGGTGCCAATGCCGGACGGGTCTTCCTCGCACCCGCCGGCCTGATCGTCTTCATTCCGGACACGACCGGCCGCAGCCCGTTTACGGGCAGAAACTGGGACCGCACGGGCGTGCGGCCCGATATCGAGGTGGCGGCAGAAGAAGCCCTGGAGCGGGCCTGGGTCGAGGCCCTGACCCGGCAGGTCTCCGGCGTGGAGATCGACGGGCCGCAGGCCATGCAGTCGGCCTACCAGCTGGCGCTCGCGCAAGCCGAGGCCGGCCGCTGGGTTCCGACGCCGGCCGAGCTGGAAGCCTGCACCGGCCAGTATAATGGTGGCCGTGTCTGGCTGGAGGACGGGCAGCTGCGTTACCAGGGCAGCAATAATGTGCTCGCGCTCACCCCCTTTGCGCCGGGCGTCTTTCACTTTCCGGACAATGATACGGTGCAGGTCCACTTCCCCGGCTACCAGAGCGGCCGGGCCAGCGCCATGCGGCAGGCCTATCCCAGCGGGGATTTCTTCGATCGCGAACGCGTTGACTGAACGGGACGCCCCGGCACACCGGGGTCCCATCCTCAATGAAAATCCCGGCTTTTCGGAATTACTCTCACATTTCTGGGATGACGGCCGCGGGGGTCGCGGCTGACCGGGCGGGCAACTTCGTCGGTCGGGGCCAGGGCACGGTCCAGGGCGCGGCGCTGGGCATCCTCGGACAGGCGATAGAGGTCGTCGGTGCGGTCGACGAGCTCCTCGGCAACGATGTGGGTGACATTGTCGGCGCTTTGCACCCGTCCGCGCACGGCCAGGATGCGCGCGCCCATGACGACGGGACGATAGAGGTCGAAAACGCGCGGCCAGACGACGAGATTGGCGATGCCGCTCTCGTCCTCGAGGGTGATGAAGACCACGCCACTGGCCGTGCCGGGGCGCTGGCGCACCAGCACGACGCCGCCGGTCTTCACCCAGCTGCCATTGGGCCGCGCATTGGCCGAGCGGGTCGGCACCAGCCCCATGCCCGCATAGCGCTCGCGCAGGAAGCGCATGGGGTGGGCTTTCAGGGACAGGCCGGTGGTCTGATAGTCCTGCAACACATGCTCCGACAGCGGCATGGCGGGCAGAGCGACCCGGTCCTCATGGCCGAAACTGTCCGTATCGGCGCGGTCGAACAGCGGCAGGCCGGTATCCTTCGCTCCGCCGCGCACCGCCCACAGGGCCTGGCGCCGGTCCAGCCCGGTCGAGCGGAAGGCATCGGCCGCGGCCAGGCGCTCCATGGTGCCCCGATCGAGCTCGGCCCGTCGCCGCAGGGCCGCCGGGTCGGCATAGCCGGCACTCCGCATCTCCATCAGCCGCACCGCATCGGCCTCGCGCATCCCGTCAATCGTCCGCAGCCCCAGGCGCAGCGCGAACGCGCCGGTCTCGGCCGGTTCCAGCGTGCAGTCCCAGCCGGAATGATTGATGTCGGGAGCCCGCACCTCGACCCCGTGCTCGCGCGCATCGCGCACGATCTGGGCGGGGGCATAGAACCCCATCGGCTGGGAGTTCAGCAATGCAGCCGCAAAAACCTCCGGATGATGGCATTTCAGCCAGGAGGAGACATAGACCAGAAGCGCGAAACTGGCCGCATGGCTTTCCGGGAAACCGTAATCGCCGAACCCTTTCACCTGGTCGAAACAACGCCGTGCGAAGTCCTCGGAATAACCGCGCGCGGTCATCCCCTCGACCATCTTGGCCTCGTAATTCGCGATCGTTCCCAGCTTGCGGAAGGTCGCCATCGCCCGGCGCAGCCCGTTGGCCTCGTCGGGGGTGAATTTGGCGGCATCGATGGCGATCTGCATCGCCTGTTCCTGGAAGAGCGGGACGCCCAGCGTGCGCTGCAGTATCTGCTCCAGCTCGTCCGGCGGGCCGTGCTCCGGATCGGGACTGGGAAAGACCACCTTCTCCTCACCCTTGCGGCGGCGCAGATAGGGATGAACCATATCGCCCTGGATCGGGCCCGGCCGCACGATCGCCACCTCGATCACCAGATCGTAAAAATTGCGCGGCCTGAGACGCGGCAGCATCGACATCTGGGCGCGGCTTTCCACCTGGAAAACGCCCAGACTGTCGGCGCGGCACAACATGTCATAGACGGCCTCGTCGCCCGGCGGCAGGGCGGCCATCGTCCAGTCCTCGCCCTTGTAGAGCGACAGCATGTCGAAGGCGCGGCGGATGCAGGACAGCATGCCCAAGGCCAGCACATCCACCTTCATGATGCCCAGCGCGTCGATATCGTCCTTGTCCCATTCGATGAAGGTCCGCTCGTCCATGGCGGCATTGCCGATCGGCACGGTCTCCACCAGCGGACCCTGGGTGAGCACGAAACCGCCGACATGCTGGGAGAGATGGCGCGGAAAGCCGATCAGCTCACCGGCCAGGCGCAGGGCGAGACGCACCGCCGGATTGTCCGGATCCAGCCCGGCCTTGCGGATATGATCGCCATCCACCTTGCGGCCCCAGCTGCCCCAGACCGTGCTGGCCATCGCCGTGGCGACATCCTCGGACAGGCCCATCGCCTTGCACACGTCGCGCAGGGCCGAGCGCGGCCGGTAGCAGATCACCGTCGCCGTCAGCGCCGCCCGCTCGCGGCCATAGCGGCGATAGACATACTGGATCACCTCCTCGCGCCGCTCATGCTCGAAATCGACATCGATATCCGGCGGCTCCTTGCGCTCCTTCGACAGGAAGCGGGCAAAGAGGAGGCTGGAGCGGGCCGGATCGACCTCGGTGATCCCGAGACAGAAGCAGACCGCGGAATTGGCCGCCGACCCGCGGCCCTGGCACAGAATGCCCTGGGCGCGGGCCCAGGCGACAATGTCGTGCACGGTGAGGAAATAGGCCGGATAGTCGAGCCCCTCGATCAGCTCGAGTTCCCGCGAAACCAGGCGGGCGACCTTGTCGGGGATGCCCTCCGGATAGCGGGTATGCGCCCCGGCCCAGGTCAGGGCGACCAGGTGTTCCTGCGGCGTACGGCCGGGGGGTACGGGCTCGTCGGGATAGACATAGGACAGCTCGTCCAGCGAAAAGCGGCAGCGCGCGACGATCTCGCGGGTCCGGGCCAGGGCCGGGGCGAACCCGGTGAACAGGCGCGCCATCTCCTCCGGCGGCTTGATATGCCGTTCGGCATTGGCGTTGAGCCGGAAACCGGCCGTCTCCATCGAACAGCCCTCGCAGATACAGGTCAGCACATCCTGCAGCGGACGCCGCGCCGGCGTGTGGTAGAGCACGTCCTGGCTGGCGACGAGCGGCACACCGGTACGGCCGGACAGGGCCTCCAGCGCCCCCAGACGCGCCCGGTCGCCACCCGTCATGCGGTGCACGGCCGCCAGATAGAGCCGGTCGCCCCACAGACCCGCCAGCCGGACCAGAAGCGGTTCGAAATCCGGCCCCGGCACATCCGGCGGCACGGCGATGAAAATCTGTCCCTCGGCGTGCGCGATAATGTCCGCGACGGTGATATGGCACTCGCCCTTGGGCACCTCGCCCACCGCATGCCCGGTCTTGCCCTGCGACAACAGGCGGGAGAGGCGGCCATAGGCGGCCCGGTCGGTGGGATAGCAGACCAGGTCCGGCCCGTCGGACGGACGCAGCCGCGCACCCACCAGCAGGCGCAGCCCCTGTTCCTTGGCAGCCAGATGCGCCCGCACGACACCGGCCAGCGTGTTGATGTCGCAAACGCCCAGCGCCGACAGGCCCAGCGCCTTAGCCGTCGCCACCAGTTCTTCGGCATGGGAGGCGCCGCGTAGGAAGGAGAAATTCGTCAGGCAGAGAAGCTCGGCATATCCGGTCATCGTCGTCGCCTCACGCAAACAGGCCGTGGATGAACCAGGCCGGCGGCCCGCCGCGGCCATCGCCATAGAGCCCCTCGCGGAAGATCCAGTAGCGCCGGCCCTCCTCGTCCTCGACCCGGTAATAGTCGCGGGCTCGGCGCCCGCCCGGACCGGACGCACCCGCCCGCCACCATTCCGGGGCAATCCGTTCCGGCCCGTCGGCACGCCGCACCCGGTGCACAATGCGGCGCCAGACGAAACGCATGGGCGGGCCGTCGGGAATTTCCGCGATCACCTCCAGGCTTTCCGGCCGTTCGAACAGGCGCAGCGGACGCGGCGCCGGTCCGGGCGGCGTGGCGGTCTGCCAATCGGGCAGATCGCCGTCATAGACGGCCAGAGCCTCGCCGCGCTCGGGCAGATGGCTTTCCTCCGGCTGCAGGATTTTCACCACGCGATCGCCCAGCCGGGCGGTGATCCGGTCGGCCAGCACGGCCAGACCGGCCACATCCGGGCCGTCGCCGGCCAGAACCGCATCCAGGGGCCGGGCCTGCGGCATGACCGGGCCCGTGCGGGCGGCCTCCAGCTCCATCAACTCCACACCGAAGCCGGGATCGAGCCCGTCCAGCCGGTCGCGGAACAGGGTGAGCAGGTGGGCCGGATCGTGCACCGGTCGCGCAGCGCCCGCTGTCACGGCGGCAACGCTCTGATCGCTGCGGAAAATCGCCAGCCGGAAACGCCGACCGCCTTCGCCATGCGCCTCGAGCCGCTCGCACAGGGCCGGGGCCAGGCGCTCCAAGCCGGCGCGGATACCGTCCGGATGCAGCAGCGGTTCCGGACAGGGCAGGCGCACGGAATGATCCGGCGGCGCACGCAGCGGATCCAGCGGCTCCGGCCGCAGCCCCAGCGCCTGGTCCAGCCGTGTCAGCACCGCATCGGCCGCACTGACCGAGTGGAAGCGCCGCGCCAGCGCCTTGCGGCCGATGCCGTAGAGCTGACCGATGCGCGTCAGGCCGAAACGGCGCAGGAGGGTGAGGCTGGCATCGGACAGGCGCAGCCCTGCCATGGGCAGATCCGCCAGCCCCGGCTTCAGGCCGGCCTCGTCCACACGCCGCCCGGTCTTTGTCCCGGAGGCCTCATGCGCCAGCGCCCAGGCCGCGCCCGGCGTCGGGGCCAGACCCAGCCGGACCGGCAGGCCCGCCCGTTTCAGCCGGGCTTCCATATGATCCAGCATGGCGTCTTCCCCGCCAAACAGGTGCGCCCCGCCGGTCATGTCGATCAGGATGCTGTCGCCGCCCGCCACGGCAATCGCCGGCGACCAGCACTCCATCCACAGGGCCAGCTTTTCCAGCGCCTGGGCGTCGGCAGCCCGGTCGACCGGTTCGGCCGCCAGTTCGGGCGCCCGGGTGCGGGCATCGGCAAAACGCAGACCCGGCTCCACACCTGCGCGATGCGCCGCTTCATTGGCGGCGACCACACGCAGGCCGTTCCGTCCGGCCTCGGTCAGGACGAAAGGCGTGTCTCCCGCCTGATCATCCGGTGTCGCGCCAGACGCCGGCAAGGCCGGCACCGATCCGGCGCGGCTGCGGCGCAGCCGGTCGAGCGGCCAGTCGGGAAACCAGACGCAGACATGGCGTCGCATCCTCATACTCCAGGTCGAAGACCCGTCCCGCCTTGCCCGGCTGCAGGCGGGACTTTTCCAGGATGGCGCGCCAGGCCGGCCGCCCCGGGGCGCGCGCATCGTGTTCATGCGGAGCGGATGGCCGGGCCGAAACCCGCCAGCGCCCCTGTGCGGCCGTTGCCCCCGACCGCGTATGGGGAAAGATCAGCACCAGCGGCGTCCGGCTGGCCTCGCAGGCCAGGCCCAGCCGCCGCGAAGCCGTGAAATCCATGTCATCCAGCTCGGCGATCACCGCTGCAAGGCCGGACGCGCGGCTGGCCTCCTCGGCGGCCTGCAGGACCTCCATCCGGCCCTTCGCCTCGACCAGGAGCATACGCCCCGGATCGACACCGAACCCGGCCAAACCGCGCCCGCTAAGCCGCCCGTGCTCCCGCGCCAGCGCCGCCTGACGGATCCAGACAAGCCCGCCCGTACGGCCCGTATCGCGGACCGCTGCCAGGGCCAGCCCGGTCAGTGCCGGGAAATCCCCGAACCCCGCCTCGGCCAGCTCGTGCACACCGGCCTCGCCCAGCCCGTAGGGAAAGGGCAGATCATGCCCCGCCAAGGGGGCCAGGATATCCGGCTTCAGGCTCATTGTTCTGTTTTTGTTCCAACGCCGGAAAGAGTCAAGAGCCCTGCAGTTGCAACAGGAACGCTTCCTTTACCGCCACCTGCTAGGACAGGGGCATGACACGTTTGCACGCCCTTCTGACCTGCGGTCTTGTGGCCGTCCTGCTGGCCTCGGCAACCGGTCCGGCTCTTGCCGGCGGCGGCGGAGGTGGCGGCGGCGGCAGCAGCCACGCGCCGGCCCAGGGCGAGGAAACACGCCGGCGGATGATCACGCCGTCGCAGACCTACATGCCCCTGCCGCCGCTGACGGCGACCGTGCAGGCCAATCACCGCGCCCGCGGCCTGCTGCAGATCGAGGCCGGTCTGGAGATTGACGATCCGGAGTTGCGCCGCCGCGCCGAGCGCTACCTGCCGCGCCTGCGCAATGCCTGGGTTTCGGGGCTGAGCGCCTATACCGGCATGAGTTATCGCTTCGGCGACGTGCCGGATGCCGACCGCATCGCGCAGATCCTGCAGGAAGCGACCGACATCACCCTGGGTGAAGAAGGCGCAGAAGTCCTCATCGGCATGGTGATCATCCACGCCGACTGACGGCTGATGCTCAGACGATCGCGTCCATGAAGGATGCCAGATCGACATCCTTCTGCGTCACGCCATCGGCGTCGTGCGTCGCCAGGGTCACGTCCACCTTGTTGTAGACGTTGAACCATTCGGGGTGGTGATCGACCTTGTCGGCCTTCACCGCGACCCGGCTCATAAAGCCCCAGGCGGCGTTGAAGTCCTCGAACTCAAAGACCTTGCGGATGGCGTCGCGGCCTTCGACTACGGACCAGCCGGTCAGCGCCTTGAGGGCGGCTTCTGCTCCGATACGCTCCATCTGCGATCTCCCGTTCTGCTTGCTGCGTCTATTCCGCTGCCGGCAGGGCCATCGGCTCGATACCCAGGGCCCGGAACAGATCGAAATCCTCGCTTTCGCCCGGATTGGGCGTGGTGAGCAATTCCTCGCCGACGAAGATCGAATTGGCGCCCGCCAGGAAGCACAGCGCCTGCAATTCCTGGCTCATGCCCTCACGGCCGGCCGACAGGCGGACCATGGATTTCGGCATCAGGATGCGCGCCGTGGCGATGGTGCGCACAAACTCGATCCCGTCCAGCGGCTTTGAATCGCCCAGCGGCGTATTGGCCACGCCGACCAGATGGTTGATCGGCACGCTTTCCGGATGCGGATCCATCGAGGCCAGCTCGGTCAAAAGGCCGATTCGGGCGCTCTCGTCCTCGCCCATGCCGACAATCCCGCCGGTGCACACATGGATGCCCGCCCCGCGCACGCGCGACAGCGTGTCGAGACGGTCCTGATAGGTGCGCGTCGAGATCACCCGGCCATAATCTTCCGGCGCGGTGTCGAGATTGTGATTGTAATAATCCAGCCCCGCATCGCGCAGACGCTCAGCCTGACCGTCGGCGAGCATGCCCAGCGTCACACAGGTCTCCATGCCCAGCGCCTTCACGCCGGTGATCATGTCGCAGACCTTCTCCTCGTCGCGCGGTTTCAGCTCGCGCCAGGCCGCGCCCATGCAGAAGCGCGTCGCTCCGCCATCCTTCGCCTTCTTCGCCGCGTCCAGCACCTCGTCCAGCGGCATCAGCTTGGACGCTTTCAGCCCGGTGTCGAAATGGGCGGACTGGTTGCAATAGCCGCAATCCTCGGCACAACCGCCGGTCTTGATGGAAAGCAGCTGGCTGGTCTGGACCTGGTTGGCCGGATGGCACTTTCTGTGCACAGACTGGGCGGCGAAGATGAGATCGCCGAACGGTGCGCGATAGATCCGGGCCGCGTCTTCACGCGTCCAGTCCATGCGGGGCTGTGCCAGAAGGTCGATATCGCTGAGCAGTGTGGTCATGAAAGGTCAGTCCCGGAAAATGACAAGGGAACCTAGAAACAGTGGCGCGCCACGTCCAGACATGACACTGCGCTGGGCGGCGCGGATCGTGCTGGCCGTGGCGATTGTGGTCATCACAGACCTCGCCCTGCAACCGGCTCCGGACCTGCCCGGCAGCCTGCTCGGTTCCGACAAGATCGAACATGCCGCCGCCTTTCTGGCGCTGACAATTGTGTCCCGCCTGGCCTGGCCGCAGCTGGCCGGCTGGCTGATCGCGCTGCTCCTGCTGGCCTATGGCTTCGGGATCGAGCTCGCCCAGGATGCCCTGGACGCCGGGCGCGTTGCCTCGCTCGCCGACCTGATTGCCGATGCGGTCGGCATCCTGGCAGGCTTTGCCCTGATCCGCCTGTTCAACGGGCTTCGCCGCTGGGACCACACGGCTTCCTGACTGGCAAAAGAAAAGGCCCCGCCGGAGCGGGGCCTGATCCTGTTTCACCAAAGACCCGGCAATCAGGCGTTCGGCTTGCTGTCTTCACCGCTGCCATCGGGCGATACGGCGGTGATGGTGTCGTCCGGGGTCTCGGTCGTGCCCCAGTCGTCGCCGGCCCAGTTCGGCGGCAGCTCGCCGGTCTTGTCGAAGCGCTTGGTCATGGAGACCACCACGCCCGACAGCATCAGCAGGGCCACCACGTTCGGCAGCAGCATCCAGGAGTTCGCGACATCGCCGAAACGCCACAGCCCGTCGACATTCAGGATCAGCGTGCCGACGAAGGCGACTGCGACCCAGAGATAGCGGAACGGCTTGGCCGCCCAGTCGCCGAACACATAGGTCAGCGAGGTTTCCGCATAGTAGGACCAGCCGATAATGGTGGTGAAGGCGAACAGGGCCTGCGCCGCCAGGATCACCCAGGCGCCGCCGAACATGCCGTTCGAGAAGGCCGCCGTGGTGATGGCCGAGGCTTCCAGCGAGGTCGCCTGCCAGGCATAGGCCGCCGTCGTACCGTCGTCATTGGGGTAGGCACCCTCGACGACCAGGATAACCAGCGCCGTCATCGTGCAGATGACCAGCGTGTCGATGAACACGCCCAGCATGGCGATCTCGCCCTGCTTGACCGGGTTCTTGGTCTGCGCTGCCGCGTGGGCGATCGGGGCGGAACCCTGACCGGCCTCGTTGGAGAACAGGCCGCGCGCCACACCGGCCCGCACAGCTGCGAGTACGCCATAGCCGGCAAGACCGCCGGCAGCCTGGCCGAAGCCGAAGGCCTGGCCGAAGATCTGGCCGAACGCGCCCGGAATATGGTCGATATGCGTGATCAGCACGAAGAGGGCGCACAGCACATAGGCCACCGCCATCACCGGCACGACCTTGCCGGCCAGATTGCCGATCGACTTGATGCCGCCGATGATCACCAGGAAGACCAGCGCGGCCAGCACGATGCCGACCATCCAGTTCTGCAGTTCGAAGCCGAGCGAGGTGCCCGCTTCCAGCGCCGACTGGGTGACCGAGTTCGCCTGGATCATGCCGCCGGTCGCAAAGGCCGACAGCACGGTGCCGATGCAAAAGAGAACGGCGAGCCAGCCCCAGTTCTTACCGAGGCCGTTCTTGATGTAGTACATCGGGCCGCCATGGAACTGGCCGTCCGGGTGACGTTCCCGGAAACGTACGGCGAGGCTGGATTCGGCGTAGGCCGCGGCCATGCCGAACAGGGCCGTCACCCACATCCAGAAGATGGCGCCGGGACCGCCCAGCGTGATGGCGGTCGCGACACCGGCAAGATTGCCGGTGCCAACCTGGCCTGACAGCGCCGTCGACAGCGCGTTCCAGGGCGTGATCTCGCCTTCGCCCGTCGATTTGCGGCCGCTCCACAGCTCGCCGAAAGCCGGGAAAACCCGCAGCAGCGGGCGGAAGCCCAGCCGCAGCATGAAGAAAAGGCCCGTGCCCAGAAGGGCAATGGTGATGATGCCGACAGGCAGGATGCGTGTATCGCCCCAGGTCCCGCCCCACAGGAAGTCACTGAAGGTCGTGACCCCGTCGAAAAATGCGTCCATGTCTCTCCCCCGAAACCGGTTCGCGGCCACCTTAGGGACTGCAGCCGGTTTTGGGGAGGTGCTTTGTGCAAAAGGTCCGCGGTACCCGGACGATCAGGGGGCGAGAGACGCGCTTTCCGCACGCACTTCAATGGCGAAGACACCCCAGACCCAGTCATCGTCGGGCATGCCGTTGAGCGCCTGATCCTGTGCGCGTGGCCAGACAATCATGGCCGGCCCGAAACCGCCCAGCGGGATCGGATCGCCGTCCAGGCGGATCGCCAGGATCACGTCATGCACATCCAGCGTCATACGCGCCATCGACCGCTGGTATCCGTCCAGGGCCGTGACGACGATTTCCTCTTCGCGTGGCCGGACCAGATCCAGCACATCGCGCAGCAGCGGTCCCGAGAAATGCCGCACCGGCCCGCCGGCGGGATAGTCGGTGTCGATCCGGTGCTGTTCCAGCGCAGCCAGCTGCGACCAGCTGAGCTCGGCTGCTGCTTCGAATACAAGACCATACTGGGAAAAAAGCGGCTCGATGTCCGGATCCATCGCCGCCCGTGTCGGCTCGGTCTCGATCGCACCGAAAACCGTGATGACCGGCATGTCGGCGGCGGTTTGTGATTCGGGGCCACAGGCCGCCAGCAAAAGAAAGGCCGCAAGACCGGCGATCGTCTTTTTCATCGTGTTTCCCCAGAGCCTTGGCATATCCTAGGCCGATCACGGGGAATTGAGCCAGCGAATACTAGTGGAAAGTGCCGCAAAGGGTGACCACACGCCCACCGGTACCGATCTTGAAGCGCGCAATCCCGGCGCCCGACGCAGTGTTCACGCCGCCCAGGTCGAGCTGCACCACGCCGCGCTGGCGCAGCAGATCCATGGCCTGCCAGAGCATGAGATTGTGAGCGCCCGACGCCCGCCCGGACGGATCGTTCCAGCCGATATGGTAGGTCGCGGCGCAGCCATGGACGAGAAACAGCATGCCCGCGGTCTTCATGCGGCCTTCATCGGCGCGCAGGATCAGGACGCTGTTGCGGTCACCCTTGGCTTCGGCATAGGCTGGCACCAACGCGGCGGGCGTCGCGCGGTAGCCGCGGCTGGCGCGCTGGCCCTCTTCGGTGTCGAGCAACCAGCGGTACTGGGCGAGCTTGGTGCCGTTCTGCTGGATCTTGAGCGCGGATTTCTCCGCTGCATTCAGCCGGTTGCGCCATTTCTGCTCGAGCCCGGCACGCAAGGCTTCCAGATCCTGTTTCAGATCGAGCAGCACGGTGGAATAGCCCGTCATAACCCGGCTGCGGCCAGCCATGCCGTCGGCGCTTTCGCTATCGGGCGAGATCAGGGTGAGGCGCGGCCAGCCGAGCCCCAGCCCCTTGCGCAGGGCACGGATTGCGGCAGCCTTGCCCGCCGGATCGATATCCTCAAGCCAGACCGGACCGCGCGTACACAGGGCCATCTGCACGACACCGCCGATCCGGCGCGTGGTGAATTGCGCCAGCCCCACCAGCGTACTGCCGTCCAGGATGCCGACGCGCCTGACCTCACCGCCAAGGGCAGTCACCGCCTCGCCATAGCTCCAGTCCTGCTGCAGCGCAGCCGGCCGGCTCATCAGGGCGATATCCCAGGTGATCCTGTTGATGTCGGGGTCGAGTCGCATGGGCAAAGCGTTAGGGAATCACGGTTAACAGGAACTGATCCGAACTGCCCGCGGGAGACTGACCGTGTTTTCCAGAAAAGCCCAGAGTGTGATGGGACACCGCATCACCGAGCCGCGCCCGACCCTGATGGCGGTCTGGCTGGTGTTTCTTTATGTCGGCGTCCCGCTCTTGGTGGTGACGGGCCTGCTCGACCTGGCCATGCAGGTCTTTTTCGGCGTATGCACCGGGCTGTGGTGCCTGGCCTAGGCAGCCACCTGGCCCCAGGCCGGAAAGGGATCAAGCAAGTCCCTGCGGGCAACGATGCGCCCCGTTGTCTCGTCCCGTCCCGGATCGACAAGACAGGCATCCAGCATCGCGCGTAACGCCGCTTCATCCATGTCGATACCGATAAAGACGATCTCCTGGCGCCGGTCGCCATAGTCCTCGTCCCACATGGCCTCGAGATAGGTCGAGAATTGCGACCCATCGGGCCATTGATCGCGAGGGACGGCCGCCCACCAGCGGCCCATGCCTTCATTCTGCACGAGCGCGCCAGCCTGGCTGATCTCGCCCAGCCAATCGGGCCGGGTCGCGATCCAGAAAAACCCCTTCGCCCGCACCACACCCGGCCAGGGCGTGTTGAACAGGGCTTGCAGCTTCCCCGGATCGAAAGGACGGCGCGCGCGATAGACGAAATGTCCGATACCGTACTCCTCGGTCTCCGGCACATGATCGGCAAATCCGTACAGCTCCTTGGCCCAGAGCGGGTGCTCGTGCGCACGCTCGAAGTCGAACCGGCCGGTATCGAGCACCTCGTCGAGCGGCACATCGGCGTAATCGGTCTCGATCACGCGCGCATCGGGGTTGAGCCCTCCCAAGATCGCCCGGATGGTTTCCAGCTGGCCTTCAGGCACGTTTGAAATCTTGTTCAGGACAATGACATCGGCAAACTCGATCTGGTCGACAAGCAGCTGGACGAGCGCGCGGTCGTCCTCGCCATCGACGACCTCTCCGCGATCGCGCAGAAAATCGGAGCTGGAATAGTCATTGAGCATGTTGGCAGCGTCGACCACGGTCACCATCGTGTCGATCCGGGTAATGTCGCCGAGCGATGCGCCGTTCTCGGCGCGGAACTCGAAGGTGGCGGCCACAGGCAAGGGCTCGGAAATGCCTGTGGACTCGATCAGCAGGTAGTCGAACCGGCCCGACAGGGCGAGCGCCGTGACCTCTTCGAGTAAGTCCTCGCGCAGGGTGCAGCAAATACAGCCATTCGACATTTCGACGAGATTCTCGTCGGTCCGTGACACAGAAGCGCCGCCGGCCCGGACGAGTTCGGCATCGATATTGACCTCGCTCAGATCATTGACGATCACGGCGACACGCTTGCCGTGCGGCGTGTTCAGAATGCGGTTGAGCAGGGTCGTCTTTCCTGCCCCCAGAAAGCCGGAAAGAACGGTGACGGGAAGCTTGTCGGTCTGCATCAGGGTCGCCTGCTGGATAGAAAGTAACGATATTTACGTTATAACGTTTCAATTTTGCCCGACTCAAGCCCTGTGCAGCCTTTCCTCATTGATTGCGGATCAAACGGCGGTACCTGCCGGCTTATTCTGTGCTGGCCCCCGGCCGCCGAAGGCTCCACGCAACACGAGCCAGCCCGATCAGCATCGCCAGGATAACTGCGGCCATCGACAGCGTGTTGGCGATCTCCAGCGGGGCAAACAGCCAGGACAGCGTGTGCACCAGGCCACCGATCACCAGGGCAAGGCCGAAGAAGCGGCGCGCCGCCGCCAGGCCCGGCCGCGGATCGGGCTGCGTCTCTGCGCCAGGCTCGCGCTTGCCGACCGCATTGCCGAACACAACCAGGATCGCACCGATCAGCGCCTGCACGAGACGCGTGTCCATGTTGTCCCCGATCCAGCCCTGGCGGGCGGCCAGAGCAAACAGAATGGCCGCCAGAATGAGGCCGCCGGCGAGGGTCAGCGAGCCCTTGAGGGAACGGGTGATCATGATTTTTCCTCCTGCGGGGATGCGGCACCGCTGCCCAGGCCGAACACGCCGGCAAAGCCCAGCAGCGCTTCTTCCAGGACCGAGACATTCAGGTGATAGATCACCGACGTGCCGTCCTTCTGCGTGGTGACGAGCCCGGCCTGCCGGAGCACGGCAAAATGCGCGGACATGGTGGGTTTGGATACCGGAAAGGCCTCGGCCAGCCGGCCCGCACTCATCGGGCCGGCCTTGAGTCGCTGCAGCACCTCGCGGCGCGTCGGATCAGCCAGGGCTTTGAAGACATCGCTCATATTTAGATAATTAGCTAATTATCTAAATAGAGTCAAATCGGTGGTGCGACCCTGTCAGGCGAGGCTGCCATCCTCGATGTCGCCATCGCCGTCCACATCGTCGGAAGAGCGGCGCCCGCCCGGATCGTCGCCGTCCGTATCGTCACGCCGGCGGCGGCTATCCTGGTGCTGGGCATAGCCGGCCAGGCCGACACCCCAGTCCTTGTCGACCCCGTCGACACCGCGATTGCGGAAGCGCAGTTTCGGTCCCGGCCGGACCACCCAGGCATAGATCCACAAGGCGGCAAGGGCGCTGAGCGCGATCAGTCCCGCAGCGAAACCCGCACCGAGCTGGCCCTGCGGCTGCAGGAAGACACCGAAAAACCAGGCGAGGAATACGAAGACCGGTGCAGCGACGATGATCGCAAGAACGCGGCGGACAGGATGGATGCGCATATCGACCTCCCTTCGGCCCCTCGGGACCCGCGATCAGACTGCGCCGCAATCATGCCGGAAAAGGGGCAGTCCCGGCGGGACTGGGCCCGGCCGCATCCCGCCTCAGGCGCTTTCGCGATGATAGGTCAGCGCCAGGAAGACGTCTTCCAGATCGGCTTCCTCGGTGCGCAGATCGTCGATCCGGGCCCCGGAGGCGCGGAATTTCTCGATCATCTCGGCCACCGATTGCTCGCCATAGCGATAGGTGATGGCCAGCGACCCGTCCTCGCGGATTTCCGCATCATACCCGGCCAGCTCGGCCGGCACGGCCGCCATCGGTTCGACCGGATCGATCACCAGTGTCTTGGAATCCATGCGCTTGAGCAGGGTTTCCTTGGGCTCGCAGGCGATCACCTCGCCCTGGTCGATAATGGCGATCTCGTCGCACAGCTCCTGGGCCTCTTCCAGATAGTGCGTCGTCAGGACAATCGTGGTGCCCCGCGCATGCAGCTCGCGCACATAGGCCCAGAGCTGGCGCCGCAGCTCGATATCCACGCCGGCCGTCGGCTCGTCCAGCACCAGGACCGGCGGAGTGTGCACCATCGCCTTGGCCACCAGGAGGCGCCGCTTCATGCCGCCGGACAATTGCCGCACATAGGCGTCGCGCTTGTCCGACAACCCCACCGCTTCGAGCAGTTCGTCGGTGCGCCGCTCTTCCTTGGGCACGCCGTAGAAGCCGGCCATCAGCTCCAGCGTCTCATGGGGCGTGAAGAAGACGTCCATATTGATTTCCTGCGGCACCACGCCGATCGCGGCGCGCGCTGCGCGGCTGTCACGATCGATATCGATCCCCCAGGTCTTCGCCGTGCCCGACGTCTTGTTCACAAGACCGGCAAAGATATTGATGAAGGTCGACTTGCCGGCGCCATTCGGCCCCAGCAGGCCGAAGATCGAGCCCCGGCGAACCCTCAGGTCCACGCCCTTCAGCGCCTCCTTGGGCGGCGCATTCTTCGACCCCGCATAGGTCTTGCGCAGATCGGTCGCCTCAAGGGCGAATTCGGGCATGGAAGAACTGTCGGACATGTCGCCTCGGAATTGACGGGACGGGGTCAAGCGCCATAACTAGGCGTCATACCTAGGGATCGTCCCGCTGTCTGTCCATGAGGGCTTTTCAATGGCCGACGCCAGCAACGCCTTTCCGCCGCCGGAAGTCATCGTCACCGAAGACCATCGCATTGCCTGCGACGGGGGCGGCGGTGCGCTCGGTCATCCGAAAATCTACCTGGAAATGGGCGAGGACGACTTTGTCGAGTGCGGATACTGCGACCGCCGCTTCGTGAAGAAGGGTTCGGCGCAGGATCCGGCCGCCTGACCGGGCGGTCATAACCCGCAAGGGCCGCAAGACGCCGATCACACAAGACGACTGGGGAGGCGTCTTTGGGTCAAACCGCCAGCCAGCGCATCGGGCTGATCACCGGCCTCGTGCTGGCGGTCCTCCTGCAATTCATTCCGGTTCCGGACGGGTTGACCCGTGAAGCCTGGCTGCTGGCCTCGCTCGCCCTCCTGATGGCGAGCTGGTGGGCGAGCGAAGCCATCCCGATTGCCGCAACGGCGCTCATCCCCATCGCCATCTTCCCGCTCCTGGGCATCACCTCCACCGGTGCGGCGACGGCCCCCTATGCCAGCCCGATCGTCATGCTGCTGCTCGGCGGCTTTGTCATCGCCCTGTCGATCGAACGCTGGAATCTGCACACAAGGATCGCGCTCAATGTCGTCGCCCGTTTCGGCGGCCAGCCGGCGGCGCTGATCGCCGGTTTCATGCTGGCCTCGGCGCTCCTGTCGATGTGGATCTCCAACACGGCCACGACGCTGATGATGATCCCGATCGCGCTGCGCGTTGCGGCCGAGGTGGAACGCGAGGGCGTGACGACGAAATTCTTCGCCCCGGCCCTGGCCCTGGGCATCGCCTATTCGGCCTCGGTCGGCGGTATGGCGACCCCGGTCGGCACGCCGACCAATCTGATCGGGCTGGGCTTTTTGCAGAACGAGTTCGGCCGCACGCTGGATTTTGCCAGCTGGATGGGTGTGGGGCTGCCCGTTGTCGCGCTGATCATTCCCGCCGCCTGGTTCGTGCTGACGCGCTGGGCCTTCTCCCTCAAGGGCGAACGCGCCAGCGGCGCGGCGCACGATCTGGTGATGGAAGAGCTGGGCAAGCTGGGCCGCATGACGATGCCGGAACTGCGCGTCGCCGCCCTGTTCGGCACCGTCGCCATCCTGTGGATGGGCGCCACCCTGCCCAGTTTCCTGGTCTCCTGGGTCCCCGGCATTCCCGCCGGCGACTGGTCCTGGGGCTGGAATCCGCTGCTCGGCTGGATCGGCGATACGCTGGGCCTGCCTGTCGATATCCGCTTGGGCAATACGCAGATCGCGGTGATGGGCGCCCTGGCGGCCTTCCTCATCCCGTCCGGCTGCCGCACCGAAGGGCGCGGCACAGCCCTGATGGCCTGGGAAGACACGGCCCGCCTGCCCTGGAATGTCATCATCCTGTTCGGCGGCGGTCTCTCCCTGGCGGCTGCACTGACCGCCACCGGCCTTGCCGACTGGCTGGGCGGCCAGATGCATTTCCTCACCGACCTGCCCACCCCGCTGCTGATCCTGGTGATCGTCGCGGTGATCGTCTTCCTGACCGAGCTGACCTCGAATGTCGCCACAGTGACCGGCTTCATGCCCGTGCTGGGCATTATCGCGGTGGAAGCCGGCGTGCCTGCCGAACAGCTCATCGCCCCGGTCGCCATTGCCGGCTCGGCTGCCTTCATGCTGCCGGTCGCCACAGCGCCCAACGCCATCGTCTACGCTTCCGGCGCCGTCACCCAGGGCCAGATGATCAAGGCCGGTTTCCGGCTCAACCTGCTCGCCGTACTGGCAATCGCGGGCGTCGGCTCGATCGCGGCGATGCTGGGATTCGGGGGCTAAAGGCTGTCGGGCAATGCGCGGCTGCCGTGCACGATGCGCTCGATACGAAGCGCGTCTGTGACGGCCCGGTACAGAACAAGATACGCCGCATAAGACAGGACTCGAATGCCCGGACCGATTTCCGGCCTCATCGGGGCGGCTTCTGGGAAAGCTGCCGCCCGTTTGCAAACGGCCTTTAACTCCTCGACGAAACTGACCGCGCGAGCTGGATTGTCCCGCGCGATATAGTCAGCGATGTCAAAAAGATCCGCTCTGGCAGCCGGCGCGAACTCCAGCTTCATTTGTCCTGCTCGCGCCCGGCGGCGATCCTCGCGAGGTGCGCCTCAACGTCGGCGAAGACCTCTTCAGCCGGAATGCCGGGTCCGCTTTCCATGCCGATCCGCACCGCCTCGCGCAGCTCTTCCAGCTCGGTGAGATAGCGCGCCTCGCTCTCCTCCACCATGCGAAGGCCATGGCGCAGCACCTCGCTCTTCGAGTTGAAGCGGCCGGAGGCGATGAGATCTTCCATCATCTTTTCATAGCGTTCGCCGAGAGAGTAGGAGCTGGGCATGGCGGTCTCGTCGTGACTGGATAATTATTATCATAACACACACGCCGCCCCCGTGCGCAGACATCCCCACCGCACTCCACCGATGACCTCCTGGCCGCACCGCGTTAACCTCGCGGCGACCCAAGCGAGAGAGAGCCCCATGGCCATCAAGAAGCCCCTCGACGAGACCTCCCACCTCTACCTGATCGACGGGTCGGGCTATATCTTCCGGGCCTATCACGCCCTGCCGCCGCTCACCCGGTCGGACGGCACGCCGGTGGGTGCGGTACAGGGCTTCTGCAACATGCTCTGGAAACTGCTCGAAGACCTGAAGGGCGAGGACGCGCCCTCCCACCTCGCCGTGATCTTCGACCATTCCGGCAAGTCTTTCCGCAACGATATCTACGACCAGTACAAGGCGCACCGCCCGCCGGCGCCGGAAGACCTGGTGCCGCAATTCTCCATCATCCGCGACGCCACGCGCGCCTTCGGGACGCCCTGTATCGAGTTGGAGAATTACGAGGCCGACGACATCATCGCCACCTATGCCCGCATGGCCGAGGCGAAGGGCGCCAAGGTGACCATCGTCTCTTCCGACAAGGATCTGATGCAGCTGGTCTCGGACAGGATCGACATGTTCGACGCGATGAAGAACAAGCGCATCGAAGCCGAGCAGGTCGTCGAGAAATTCGGCGTCGGGCCGGACAGGGTGATCGACATCCAGTCGCTCGCCGGCGACAGCGTCGACAATGTCCCCGGCGTGCCCGGGATCGGCGTGAAGACCGCCGCGCTCTTGATCAATGAATACGGCGATCTCGACACGCTGCTGGCGCGCGCCGAAGAGATCAAGCAGAAGGGACGGCGTGAAAAACTCCTCGCCCATGCCGAGGATGCCCGCATTTCGCGCCAGCTGGTCACGCTGAAGACCGACACGCCCGTCACCGACGAAATGGACGAGTTCGGCATCACCGATCCGGATGCGGAAACCCTGGTCAAATTCCTGAAAGAAATGGAATTCCGCACCTTCACGCGCAAGGTCGAAGAAGCCCTGGGCGGACCGGTCGCCGACGAGACGGGCGACGCCACTGCGCCCATCGATCGCGACGGCTATGAGTGCGTCACCACGATGAAACAGCTGCAGGCCTGGATCGAGAAGGCCCGTACCGCCGGCGTGATCGCTGTCGATACCGAGACCGACGCCCTCTCGGCCACGGCCTCCGGCCTGGTCGGCATCTGCCTCGCCACCGCGCCGGGCAAGGCCTGCTACATCCCGCTCGCCCATGTCGACCCGGAGGGTTCCGGCGACATGTTCGACACAGGCGAGAAACCCGACCAGATCCCGATGGACGACGCCATCGCGGCCCTCAAACCCCTGCTGGAAGATCCGGCCGTTCTGAAAGTCGGCCAGAATTTCAAATACGATCTCTCCGTCCTCGCCCGCTACGGCATTGATGTTGCGCCCTATGACGACACGATGCTGATCTCCTACGTGATGGAGGCGGGTCTGCACGGGCATGGCATGGACGAGCTGGCCGAGCTTCACCTGGGCCATCAATGCATCGCCTTCAAGGAGATCTGCGGCACCGGCAAGAACCAGATCAGTTTCGACAAGGTGCCGCTGGACAAGGCGACGCAATACGCCGCCGAGGATGCCGACGTCACGCTGCGCCTGTGGGAAATCCTCAAGCCGGCGATGGTCTCCAAGAAGAAGGCGACGGTCTACGAGACACTCGAACGGCCGATGGCCAAGGTCCTCTCGGACATGGAACGGGTGGGCGTGAAGGTCGATCCGGACCAGCTGCGCCAGCTCTCCTCCGACTTCGCGCAGAAAATGGCTGCCGCCGAGGCCGCGGCGCACGAAGCGGCGGGGCGCGACTTCAACGTCGCCTCACCCAAGCAGATCGGCGAGATCCTGTTCGGCGAGATGGGCCTGCCCGGCGGCAAGAAGACCAAGACCGGCGCCTGGTCCACCGATGCGGCCGTGCTCGACCAGCTGGCCGCCGAAGGCCATGACCTGCCCGTCGCGCTGCTGGAATACCGGCAATATGCCAAGCTGAAATCGACCTATTCGGACGCGCTCTTCGACCACATCAACCCGAAGACAAAGCGCATCCACGGCTCTTTCTCGCTGGCCGCCACCACGACCGGACGTCTCTCCTCGACCGAGCCCAACCTGCAGAATATCCCGATCCGCACCGAGGCCGGCCGCAAGATCCGCGAGGTCTTCATCCCCGAGCCCGGCCATGTGCTGGTCGCAGCCGACTATTCCCAGATCGAGCTGCGCCTGCTGGCCCATATTGCCGGTGTCGAGAGCCTGAAGCAGGCCTTCCGCGACGGCCAGGACATCCACGCCATGACCGCCTCGGAGGTCTTCGGCGTGCCGGTGGAGGGCATGGACCCGATGGTCCGCCGCAAGGCCAAGGCGATCAATTTCGGCGTCATCTACGGCATTTCCGCCTTCGGCCTGGCCAACCAGATCGACGTCTCGCGTGAAGAGGCGAAGAATTTCATCGACGCCTATTTCGAGAAATTCCCGGGCATTGCCGACTATATGGAGCGCATGAAGAAGGAGGCGAAGGATACCGGCTATGTCGAAACCGTCTTCGGCCGCCGCTGCCACTTCCCGGGCATTCGCGACAAGAATCCCAACATGCGCATGTTCGCCGAACGCCAGGCCATCAACGCCCCGATCCAGGGCAGCGCCGCCGACGTCATCCGCCGCGCCATGATCCGCATGGACGACGCCCTCCGCGCCGCCAATCTCGACGCCCGCATGCTCCTCCAGGTCCACGACGAACTCGTCTTCGAAGTCCCCGAAGACCAGGCCGGCCGCCTGATCGATCTGGCCTCAAAAGTAATGGGCGAGGCGTGCGCCCCGGCGGTTGAGCTCAGCGTGCCACTGGATGTGGACGCGAAAGCCGGAAAGAGCTGGGCCGAGGCGCACTAACTTTCTTCTCCCCAATTGGGGGAGAGGGAGCGCAGGGCACCACCACCCTAAACACCTCTCCCGTTTTTCCCGGCCGGACGCCCGGCGAAGGCCGGGCGAAGTGACGGGATCTGCGGGAAGCTCATCGCTTGAAACGACTTTCGGTCGGTCCCGGATCTGCAGCCTGCCTTCGCAGGCCTTCGTCCGGGAAAAATCGAGATGTTGGAAGAGAGAGTGAGAGTGCCGCTACATTCCACCGTCACCCTGACACCCGCTTTCGCGGGCGCAGGCTTCAGTCAGGGCCCGGTTCATAAGACGCGATGGCCGCGATCTCGCACTTATCCCCCACATCGCCACCGCTCAGACTGAGCCCCTCCAGCCCAAATCTCCCTTTACGATCTGGGTCCTGACTTTCGTCAGGATGACGGTTTGTGGGGCCGGGGCCGCAAACTTATCCCCACCCTCTCAATTGCCCTTACCATCGTCAGCGGTTTCCGGGATGGGAGGCATGAGCTCAGTCCCTTGTGCCCGGGAGCGTGCGGAGCTCGTCCGCGCCTGGTGGG